>LWDU01044388.1_pt1 | contig 70119 bp, 71 predicted proteins | sample 727161 | NCBI WGS metagenome assembly LWDU01 (sample SAMN04566230, study PRJNA314399) | hydrothermal vent metagenome | isolation source: deep sea hydrothermal plume seawater | place: Mexico: Gulf of California, Guaymas Basin | collected 2004-07-11 | reverse complement strand
GGAACCAATTTTTATTTATCTTTCCTTGCCTAGCTTCATCACCTAGTCAAACTTGGAATAATCCTTAAATCTGTTATAAATAGAAAGGTGAAAAGATTATTGATAGTTCTTAGTCTCCTTATAACTAACGATGGATTTGCAAACGCAGAGAATGAAGAAAATCTTCTCAGTCGCACAGGTCCAGAATATCAAAAAGCAGATCAATTAATCGGATGGATTGATTCAAGAAGTAAGCAAAGTCTTAACGGCACTTTAAATTATATGCAAAGAGAATATATTGCTTTGGTAACTTAGAGGATTAAATATGAGTAAATGCAGTGTGTGTAAAATTAAAATTTTAGAAGGGGATGAGACTGTAGGGACTGGAGAGCGTGTTACACATAAAGCATGTAGTGAAGGAGTCATAACAAAAGAGCCTGTCGAATTTAAATATACAAGTTACCCCTCAGGCTTGCCAAGAACTTATAAGGAAGAATAAAAAAATTAACCCTAAACTCCTTCAACTTTTTATGTTTAATAAAATCAATACTTCCTTATCTACTTATTATGAGTGTAGTCTATAAAAATGACTCTAAAGGATTACCAAATTTTAAATAGAGAAGCATGGCAGAAAATAGCAGAGGAATATAAAGAACCTGCTGAAAAAGCTTGGGAATCAGGTGACCCTCATTGGGGAATTTGGCAACTACCAGAATCAAAACTGGAAATATTTCCGAATGATCTGAAAGGAAAGAAGTGCATTGAAATAGGTTGTGGAGCCAGATATGTTTCCTCATGGATGGCCAGAAGGGGTGCTGAAGTCATTGGCATTGATCCAACTCCAAACCAGCTTGAAACAGCAAGACATTTAGAAAAACAATATCAACTAGGAATTAAATTCGTAGAAGGTTTTGGTGAGAAATTACCATTTCCTGATTCTTGTTTTGATTTTGCTATATCTGAATATGGGGCATCTTTATGGGCAAATCCTTATGATTGGATCCCGGAGGCAGCAAGAGTATTAAAACCAGGATCTCAATTAGTATTCATGACAAACCATGCTTTTACTATTTGTTGTGTGCCAGATGAAGAAGACGATAGTGTGCCTATTTCAGAACAATTACAACGACCTTACCTAGGGCTATTTAAAACACAATGGAAGTCTCCTCCACACGAAATTGAGTTTCACCTGCCTCATGGGGAATGGATAAAACTTCTCCGTGATAATGGATTTGTCGTTGAGCGTCTTTTAGAACTCGGTGCTTCACCGGAATCTAAAACTAGATATCCTTGGGCAGATGCTGAATGGGCTAGTAAATGGCCGACTGAATAAGTTTGGTGTGTTCGCCTTTCAAAATGAAAAAAATCTTAAAGAGCATAAGTCTATTTTTATTGCTTACCATTGGTGTTTTGACCTATACAGGAATTTACTTCGATATTCCAAGAGAAAAGTTAGAGACTAAATACGCAACCGGTGCCTCTCAGTTTCTTGATTTACCTGATGGAGCTAGAATTCATTTCCGTGATGAAGGAGAAGTTAATAAACCTGTAATTGTTTTATTACATGGTTTTAATGGCTCTTTATTAAATTTTGAAAGACTAGTGCCTTTGTTGGCTAATGATTTTAGGCTTGTTAGCTTAGATTTACCCGGTTTTGGGCTTACAGGTGCTATACCTTCTGGCAATTACACTACAAATAGCTATATGGATACTGTTACTTCTATAACAAATTACTTAGGTATAAATAAATTTTCTATAGCAGGAAACTCTATGGGAGGTGGAGTGGCCTGGAGGTATGCTATTGAATACCCAAATAAGGTTGAGGGTTTAATATTACTGGCTTCAAGTGGAGTCATGACAAGAGAAGACAGAGATAGATTTAATCAAAGAAAAGATAATTCACCAATTGTATGGAGATTGATGGGTTCTAGTCTAATAAAAAAAACTCTTATCTATTACACTCCTAAATTCTTTGCTACCCAGGGGCTTAAAACATCAGTTTTTAATCAAGAGCTAGCTACTGAAGAATACGCTAGACAATTTCATGATTTAACCTTACTTGAGGGTTCAAGAAAAGCGATCCTTTCTATGGGCTTTGGCAGCAGAGACTGGATGTATGGACCTGAGATATTTAAGAAAATTGTTGCACCAACTTTGGTAATACATGGTAAAGAAGATAATATTATCGGAGTTGAAAGCTCTGAGAGTTTTGAAAAGAACATAAAACATGTAGAAGTTAAGGTTTATTTAGAAACAGGTCATTTACCAATGTATGAAGACCCTAAAAGAACTGCTAACGACATTATTAAGTTTTTAAATATCAAATTGAATAATTCTAGGCCGAGTGAATAGATCTATAACATTAATAGGGATGGCAGGAGCTGGAAAAACCACTGTAGGAAAGAGGTTAGCAAAGCTATTAAACTATAATTTTATTGACGGAGATATAAAGATCGAAGAGAAAATTAATCAAACTATACAAAATTACCTTGATCAATATGGCCGTAAAGCATTTACAGAAATAGAAGAAGAAGTCTTGTTATCAGTTAATTTTAATCAAACTATCTTAGCTACTGGAGGTAGTGCAGTTTTATCTGATACTGCCATGAATTTTTTAAGAGAGAATTCTGAGGTAATATACTTAGAGGTATCTTATGAGACCATATCAGAGCGTATTTTTAACCTATCTGAAAGGGGAGTGGTTAGAGGACCAGGTCAAAGTCTTTTAGAAACTTACAATGAGAGACTGGAGCTGTATAAACGATATGCTGACCATGTTGTTATAAACAACGGAGATACAGATTCGTGCTTAAAAGAAATTCTAAACCTAGAATTTTATCCTCTTGATTAGCGTAGCTTGATCTCCTCTGTGTACGGGTGAAAATATACCCGAACGTGCTTTATATAAATCATCTAGGTGGTTCGGAAGTTTAGTGCTTATATCTATAAGGTAACCATTTATTTCTTTTTGATCCGTATCAACATTAAGAGTTAATTCAACTTCCTTATCATAAATGCCATTCAAAAAGATAGCGTAATGCCCTTTATAAAGGCCCCATCCACTTAAAGAGGGCTTAATTTCTAAAGAGCCTAAGTTAAATGATTGTAAGTTAGATTCTTTTGGTAGTAGCAAAACCATTCTACTTGCAGACCTATTACTTTTTAGATTAAGTTTTATAGATTTACTGCTATTTAACGTTCCCTTTTTTTCTATTGAAGGACCTTTCCATCCGCTGGAGTTTGTTTCCGCCCAGTATCTAAATGTGTAATCTTTTGTAAACGGAATTAAGGCTTTCGTATTTTGAGTATCAACGTACGAAGATAAAGGTTCTATTAAAGGTTCTGGATCATTTGCTGCAACGTTCTTGTAATTGCCAGATAGATGAATATAAGAATTACCCGTATCAAGGTCTTCATAAAAATGGATATTTACATGTTGAGGTCTTTTCTCCGTATAGAGATTTGTAAAACTTCCCGTCATTAAAGCTACAAAGGTAACTACACCAACATATAAGATGGCTGATTTAATTTTTAGAGAATACAAGAAAGGGGCAATTATAAGTGCGTATAGCCCCGCAAAAGGTAATAGCGCCCAAACCAACTTATAACCTTGGCTTTGTTCTAAAGAAAATATAAGTCCCAAAGTGAACGGAAGCGTAACAACAAGGGTCAGAAGTAAGAATATAAGCCTGTTTTCTTCTTTTATAAGGGTTGCAAGAAGGATTAAAATGCTTGCAAAGGCAAGCGGAAGAATAAATGTATTGGCTGCATCCGGTAAGAAAATAGTGATAGCAAAAGTTAATATTAACCAAAATAACCAAGATCCAAATACCATTTCGTGTTGATTTACAAACCTTCTACTAATTGCAGTACCTATAAGTGCACCTATGGTTGTCGATCCAATTAATAAAAGACGATAAGGCCAATCTATACCAGGCCAACTTATTACATTCCCTGAAATGAAAGACAATAGATAAAATCCTGCAACACCAGATAATATTGTTGTTGTTATTATTAACGGAGAAAATATAACTCCTAGAGTTGTTTTCTTTATATTAGTCTTAGACTTAATAAGAGCTGTAATTAATAAGAGAGCTGAGAAGATACAAATAAATACACTATTACTTGATTTCCATTGAGTCCAAAAACCGTATATTTCTCCGCCGTATACATATTCATCACCCATATCATTCCAATCAACGGAGGCTAGTTTCCTAGATAAAGGTAAGATATTTTCTCCGTGGTGCTGGATAGTTCTTAGGTCAATGTTATCGACCGTGTCATTTGGAGTGTGGTAATGATTTCTTTCACCAGCAAACGCGAAATCTATCCCAGGAATATTAGCCCTGTTAACAACGCTAAAATCGGTATCATTTGGCATCCTCTTAAAGATCTCTTTTCCAAAAGAGAACCCGTATGGACTCGTGTTTTCACTTGAATAGCTTTTTATTAATAATTCATTTTTGTTGGAAGTTCTAAGCACCATGCTGCTTCCCGAAGAACCACTTCCTTCAATGTTTAAAACAATACCAACCTCTTTAGCAAGAGGATGTTGATTAAAGAAAGCTTCAGCACCAATTAGTCCACTCTCTTCGGCGTCTGTAAGGATTAACATAATAGGATGCTTGTAAGGTGCTTCTAGTTTTAGAGCTCTAGCAACTTCAAGGATTGCTACCACCCCAGCTCCATCATCTCCAGCACCTGGTGCCATGGGTACTGAATCGTAATGGGCCATAATGGCTAAGTAGGGAGACTTTGTTTTTCCTGGGATTATGGCTATTAGGTTTTCCACCTCTGCACAACTTGGAAATCTCGAAGCACAAGCCCAGGTTTTTTGTTCATGATGTTGTATTTCTAATTTATCCAACTCGCCCTTCAGTCTCTCTTTAATAATTCTATTAAGATCAGAACCAACGGGGTGTGGTTTATTTTCTCTGAGAAGAGATTTTAAAATGTTGTGAGCTCTGACAGCTGAGAATTGATTCTCAGGAGTTTCTAATCCCATTGGGGTTGGGGGTTGGGTGGCAAAGTGCTGTAGAAAGAATAGCAAAGAAGTTAGAAAGATAGCTAAAACTGGTAAGAGATTTTTTTTTGTCATTTTTTTTAATTTTTAACCAGAAGCTTCACCAAATACGGACAGCTTATTTACTTAGTTTCTACTCTTAAATAGTATTCAAGAGAGTATAATTTAGTTATGAATGAAACAAAACATACAAAAGACATCCAACCAGATAAAGCTTACAACAATCTAGATTTCTTAAACAGTAAAGATGCTAGGACTTTAAGGATCCTGTCCGAATACCTTTATACCAAAAAACAATTTGAAGAACAAAACGTACAAAACACTATCGTCATTTTTGGGTCGGCAAGAGCGCCATCACCAGAGGAGGCAAGCGACAAGACAGAATTTGATAAAGGAAGAAGTAAAAGTCTCAAATTAGCAGAATACTACGATGCTACTAGAATACTTTCGAAACGACTGTCGGAATGGTCTAAGAATTTAAATCAGGTAGATCAAAAGTATGTCATTTGTTCAGGAGGAGGTCCTGGAATCATGAGGGCAGCAAATCGAGGTGCTAGTGAGGCAGGAGCAAAATCTGTTGCCCTAGGAATTTCCTTACCTTTTGAAAATAGCCCTAATCCATATGTTGATCCAGAGTTAAATTTTGAATTTCATTATTTCTTTACAAGAAAATTTTGGTTCTCTTATCTAGCTGAAGCTTTAGTGATTATGCCTGGAGGTTTTGGAACTTTGGATGAATTTTTTGAGATTCTTACCCTCATCCAAACTGGAAAAATTAAGAAAGATCAGCCGATAGTCCTTTTTGGGGAAGAGTACTGGTCTAAATTAATTAATTTTGAAACTTTAGTTGATTATGGAGTAATAGACAGGAAGGACTTAGATCTTTTTTTTCTTACCAGCAGTGTAGATGAGGCATATAAGCATATTACTTCCCGCTTAGGTTAAGTAGAAATTTACTACTAAGGTTGTTTCTGTATTGGTTTTGATATTTATTAAGTATCTATGCCTTTTAATTGTTATTTAAGGTTAGTAGGAGAGACCCTTGTTTTTCCTTTGGTTGTTATAATCTCAACAAGATCACCAACATCAAAAGAATAATTACTAACTTCTTGAACTACCGATATTGTTTTATCATCATCCGTATTAATTGTTATCTGAAGCCCTTCAGTTGTCTTTATGTTCTTGGAAATATTACCGCCTATTGTCGCTCCTATAGCTCCAACTAGGATAGCTCCGATCTCTGATTCAGGTTCGGAATTAGATATACCGCTTCCGGCGGCACCCCCTACTAAAGCTCCCAATATAGTTCCTGACTTTATATCTCCTTCTATGCTCACATTCTTTATTCCGACTATTTCTCCATATAAAACATTTGATATTTGTTGAGCAGAGTCCCTTGAGTAGGCATCAGGCTGTAGCGAGACATTTGCACAACTGTATAAAGCACATAGTAGAAACAGAGATAGTATTTTGTTCATATCTTAAATTTTATAAATTAGTTTATTTCTATCTTAGATTGCTAAATCTCAGAAAGTTCAATTTTTTTAATAAAACTTAGCAAATCTTCTTAATCTTTGGTCCTTGCTCCAATTTATAAAAGAAGATTTACTACCTTTTAATTTATATAATCGGACAAACGCGACTCAACTAACTTTGATAAAGCTAATGAAGAAGTTAATCCAGGAGAGGAGTAACCTAGTATATTAACCACAACGCCTTCATTAAATGAATTTATATCAACAATAAAGTCGTCTATCCCTTCTAGAGTAGGTCTAATGCCAGTATATCCAGGTGACAAGTCTTGCTCTTTTATACTAGGCCAATAAGATTTTACCGATTGATAAAACTTGTATTTCTCTTTTTCAGAATGATTGTAATCAATAGTTGTGGTTTCATAAGCAGAAGGTCCAAACCTTATGCCTTTTCCTAAGTCTATGGTTGCATGTAAACCAATACTGTATTTAGTTGGTGTAGGATAGATTAAATGCTCTAATTTTTCTTTTCCTAGGTAATTAAAGTATTCGCCTTTAATGAATTTATTTTTAAACTTTTTTTCTTCATAAATGGTATTTGCAATGTCTACTGCAGCTAGGCCTGCAGCATTAATTAAAAATTTGACCTCTAAAATAAATTTTTCTTTTGTATTTTGATCGTGGATAAGAATTTCAAAGCCTTTTGGAGTAATTTCAATTTTTAAGCATTCATTTCCCAGAAGAGTTTTGCCTTCGTTATGCTCAAATTCCCTTCTCAAAGAAGACATAAAGGAGTGACTATCAAAGATACCAGTTGATGGAGAGAACAAGGATTCCTTGCTATAAATAAAAGGATAGTTTTTTATTTGGGAATTATTAAATTCTAAATCATAGATTTCACAATCTATGGAATTATTCATTATTTTTTCTAGTTCCTCAGTTTCTTCATCTGTCGTAGAGATAATAAATTTTCCACATCTCTTGTGATCAATTTTTTGCCTTTCTAAATACTCGTACAGCAATTCCTTTCCTTCAAGACATAACTTAGCTTTCAACGAATTTTTTTTGTAGTAAATTCCTGCATGGATTACTTCTGAGTTTCTGCTAGATGTTTCTTGACCTAGGTATTGATTCTTTTCAATTAAGAAAATATCTTGAAAATGGCTAGATAGATTTCTTGCAACGGCAAGACCTGAAATTCCTCCTCCAATTACTAGACAGTCAATCTTGTATTTATCCATTTATTTAAATTCCAGTTTAGCATTACGAGTTAAAGAAGCTTGCATGACTATCTTTTATCTCTGTAAAGTAATTTTAGATTTTTTTTATATTGAAAATGTTCTTTTTATTCCCTCTATAACAAATTCAATTGCAAGAGCTCCAAGGAGTATCCCAAAAGTTCTTTGTAAAATCCCTATTGCTGACAAAGGAAGAACTTTTGCTAGCTTGGAAGATAGCCACAAAGATAATGCAGTTAAAATTATAACGATTAGTATTGGACTAAACCCCACAACCTGTTCTTGTAGATTAGCGCCTCCTTTTTCAGAAAGTAGCAATACGATTGTAATGGCTCCGGGTCCTGCGATAAAAGGAATAGCAATAGGGAAGGTGGCCAGTGATGATAGAGCTTCATCGCTGAGTGCTTTATCGACTGTTTCTTGTCTTTTTTCTTGCCTCTGCTCAAAAACCATTTGGTAGGCTATTACTAGAAGAAATAGTCCTCCAATTATCCTGAAAGAATAAATGCTTATCCCCATGATATCCAAGATGGCAGAGCCGAATACCCAGAAAGATAGCAATATGATAAACGCAGTAGTGCTACTCCTTATGGCTAGCTTAGATATGTCGTTTTTTGTTAAACCTTGGGTAAAAGCAGCAAAGATAGGTAGCAACCCTATGGGGTCTATAGCAACAAAGATTATAATAAAATTTTCTATGAAGAGATTTACCATCGTGCTATTTTACTACTTCTTGTTTAAGCTTGTTAATTAAGAATTATAATTTTATTAAGGATTTAATATGTCATACGCACACAGACCTGATATTTATGATGCAGATACACATATGATGGAAAGGCCTGACTGGATTTCTGATTTCGCCGATAAAGAAATAAAAGATCAATTAGAGCCAATAGTAGAAGGCGATATTGAGACTCTTGATAGAGTTGATAAAGCTATAGAAAATTTTAATGAACGTCGTTCTTCAGAAGCAGTTTTAGTTAAAGCTCAAAAAGAATTTATGGGTTGGAATCATAAAGGATGGGAAGGGCTAGGTGCTTTTGACTCTAATGAAAGAAAGTTAGCTAACGATCTCTTAGGATTCAAAGGTAGCATTGTTTTTCCTACTGTTGCTTTTGATCAAGTTTTGGCAGCAAAAGATCAATCAATAGTTTTGGGAGGAGTAAAGGCTCTCAATCGCGGTATGGCTAGTTTCTGTCAGGATGACTCTAGAATGTACGGAGTTGCTTATATACCATTTCATTTCGGTGCAGAAGTAGCTCTTGATTTCTTAAAGGATGCCATTAAGCAGGGCTTTTCAGTAATTGCAATTGATACTATAGCTCCACTTGGCTGTAATTCATCTACACACCCAGATTTTGATTGCGTATGGCAAGAAATACAAGAGGCAGATATTGCTATAACTTTGCATGTAGGTATCGATAATAGCTGGGATCCTGTTCCATTATCTTTTTATAATAATGCGGGTGCTGTACCGGTACACAAACAAGGAGATGCCCCAAGAGATGCTCTTGCGTATGTAGGAATAGGATATTGTGCAGAACTTTTTCTTGCCTCTATGATATTTGATGGAATATTTAATCGTTTTCCTAAGCTTAGAGTGGGGGTTGTTGAGCTTAGCGCATCTTGGATAATCTCATGGATGAAGCATCTTGATCAATCCTATAAAGCCTTTAGAAGATTGCAAGATTTATCTCACCTCCAGATGCTCCCTTCAGAATACGTACAAAAACACATAAAAATCACTGCTTTTCCTGGAGAAGACATAGGTTGGTTGTTGAAAAATGGAGCTGAAGATCTTTTGATGTTTGCTACAGATTATCCTCATCATGAAGGAACCGACGATCCTATAGGTAGATACGAAAGAACCATGGACGGGATTACTGAAGAAGTTAAAAGTAAGTTCTATACTCAAAATTTTAAACAACTACTTGGTAGCCGTCTTTCGAACTAGGAAAAGGGCTTTTTAAGCCCCCTTTTTTTAAGACTAGGAATTATTTGTTAAGTAATTAACGGTATTCTTAATTGTTTTTATACTCTGGCTTGAGGAAAGATTCTTAGAAAGTTTTCGGAATAAAACAGATCTTTTTCTCCTTCGTTACGGTTTATAAGTGTTTTTTCAAATTTCCCAATGGGGTCGCGTGTACCTTCTACGTGTGGGTAATCACTAGAGAAAAGGTAAAGTTCTGGACTTGAAGCATCCATCAATAGCCCTACATCCTCATGGGCATAGGGAGTAAAAGCCATTTGCTCTTTTAGTTGCTCCGATGGTTTTCTTTTAATGTCATCTAAGTTTTTGTCAACTCTGTTCCAAGTTTTAACGACATAATCCAGTCTTTGTAACATTTCAGGAACCCAACCAGCTCCTAATTCTACACTAGCTCCTCGAAGTTTAGGGTGTCTTTCGAAAACGCCATCTAGAACCATCATTGAGATAAAAGTTTCGGGCCCTTGGTGCATAACCGCCATGTCTTTTGCCCTAACATTTTCACCACCACCCATCCAATCCTTGCTAGGAGGTTTACCATTATCATTCCAGCTTTTATCCAATTGAAGAGGTGCTCCGCCTACGTGCATTAAAAAAGGAATACCTTCTCCTGAAAGTTTTTTCCAAAAAGGGTCTAAGGCTAAATGACCAGGAGACCTATCTCCACAGGCATAATGCGGAATCCATATTGCTTCCAGCCCAGACTTGATGGCAAAGTCTAACTCAATCATTGCTAATTCTGGTTCGTGTAAAGGAATGACTCCGACACCCATAAGTCTTGAATCTTCAGAGCAGAAATCCGACATGGCTCTATTGTGCGCTCGCGTCGCTCCGTAACGTAATTCAGGTGTAATTTTTAGATCTTGTCTATCAACATATTTAGCTTTTCCTCGGAGGTCTCTAAACGGAGTAACAACGCTATGCGTAGCAAAAACTAGTTGCTTTTTAAAACCCAGTAAATCCATGGCTATGCTTCTATCGTTGCGATCAAATGCTCCTAAGGCTTGAATCTCTTTAGATTCTGAAATCAATTTATCACCTAAAGCAATTTGTGCCTCTACGTGCTCTTTGGAGTGCTTTCCGCCGTTATTAATTATTTCTTCAACTTCTTCGTCCGTTACAAGACTAGCTTTGTAATTAACAGGTGGTATTAAGTCTTTAAATTCTTTATCAGCATAGTCAATGATAAAATTAGGCAATTCCATAACGTGACTATCAGCATCATAAAAATTTCTTTCTTTTGGGGCATAGGCCATAAATCTTCTCCAGTCTTTAGTTTATCTTATCATTTATTCTACCAATTCAAGGATAGTTCCATCAGGATCCTTAAAGCAGACAAAGCGTGTTTCTGGTTGACCATCTAGTTGTACAGTAGCGGGTTCTGAAAGGAACTCAACGCCTTGCGATTTAAGAAAAGTTACATCTGAGTCAAGGTCGTCTGTGCGTAACGCAATTCTAGCTATACCTAAATGATACAGGTGAGGGTAAGGCGGGCTGATGTCTGAAGGTTCTTGCCATTCAAGTAGATCAAGCATAAAAGGAGTTTCTGAGTTTAGTAGCAATAAGGCGCCTTTGACCGTGTAGGGCGGCATGCCGACAGCAGCAGCCACTTCGATTGAATTTTTAGGAGGAACATCAAAAACTTTTTGAAAACCTAACAGTTCATAGAATTTTGCAGATCGATCAAAATCACTGCAGTTGATATTTACGTGCACTAGTCCTTTTATATTCATTGTGAAGCGTCTCCTGCAGTAGCACCATTATCAATCACCAGCTCTGCTCCATTGATGTGTTTAGATTCCTCGGAAGCAAGAAATAAGACCAAATTAGCAACATCTAGAGGTTCTCCAATGCCCATTGCTTTGCGCGTCGCTTCAGGATCTTCTTGTTCCATTAGTTTTATACCTACAAGGTTTTTAAGAGCGTCGTCAACCATTGGGGTAAAGATACTGCCAGGATGAATCGAGTTACATCGGATATTGTTTTTTTGTTCTTGGCAATGGATGGCTATTGATTTAGTCATTGATCGAATTCCGCCTTTTGAAGCTGAGTAAGCAAGATAGGGAGACAAGCCAATTAAAGCCGTTGTTGACGACATGTTAATAATAGAGCCCCCGCCAGATTTTGACATTTCTGGAATAGCAGCCCGACAGCCAAAAAAAACACTATCAAGATTAACTCTTAAAATATCGCGCCATTGATCGGTGGTGGTAGATTCTATATTTCCTATTTGAGCTATTCCGGCATTGTTAATAAGAACATCCAATTTTCCAAACTCTGATATTGTTGTTTTTATTAAGTCCGACCAAGAATTTTCTTGGCTAACGTCTTGTTCCAAAAATAAAGCTTCATTTTTACATTCTTTAACGACTTGCTTGCCGTCTTGAACGTTAATGTCTGTCAAAACTAATTTAGCCCCTTCATCCGATAATCGCATGGCATCAGCTTTTCCTAAACCTGAAGCAGCTCCAGTAATTATGATAACTTTGTTAGATACGCGTCCCATAAAATTAAAATGCTGTTTGTTAAAACTAGTTAGATTCTAACTCTAACCTAGCTCCGTTAATAGCGTTAGAATACATGTTGTAAGCCAATGTTTGAGCTTCTGACTCTTCAATGCCTTTGGGTTCAAATTTTCCAGTCCATTCCACAGTAGTAGTGTTGTCATCATTTTCAAGAAGTTGTACTGTTGCAGAATAATTTAAAAAAGGTAAAGGGCAGTCTTCGTTAATTATAGAGTAAGAGTAATTTTTTGCTTCAGGATCATAATGATCTAACTTCTCTTCTACAGTTCCAATAGATAAATGAATGGAACGTATCATGCCCACTCCTTCGCCTTTGTAATCTACAGATTCGATACCCGATCCCGGTTTTAGGCCAGCAAAGTTACCAAGATTTGACCAAACAAGATCCAACGAAGCATTTATTTTTTCTATAACTTTTGTTTCAGCCATACCTTCCTTTAATTTTTTTATTCAATACCGACCTTTTCTTGAACGTTGCTTTTAGGAAATTGAATAAAAAATCTTTGTGTAAAATAGTTTTAGATAATAAGTTATTCCATAACTAAGTAAACCCATAATAGAAACACTTGTATTTATTTGGAAAACAAGAACCTTGTCTGTTTGTTATTGTATACTTGAGTTCGTAAACCTTATGGAAGATCAAGAAGTAAAAAATTTTAATCCTTTATGGGCTTTAGCTTTTTCACTTCTTATTTTTAATTTCTTTACAGTTCCATTTGATATTTTACTTTCTTTTGTCGGAGATTGGGTCTACCAAAATCCCATTGAAGTAGAAATGTCTTTCGTAGGCAAGGTTATACTTTATCCCGTTAAGACTAATTTAGTAATGATACTTTCAGCGCCTCTTATTATCTATTTCATGGTTTGGAGAATGCGAAAAAGAGGTATCAATTTAAAAAATGAATTGGGTCTATTTCTTTTTCACAAGTCAGTACTTCTTAGATCTATTTTTGCCTTGGCTTTGCTTTTAATTTTAGAAGAAGTCTATATGAGGGTGTTACAGGTAGAAGTGCCTGAGTCTTTCCTTAGGTTTATGCTATCTGAACCTATAATTTTAGGAATAATTACTACCCTTATTGTTGCTCCTGTTTTGGAAGAGTTTATTTTTAGAGGGTTTTTATTTTCACAACTTAAAATTAGGTTGGGTAACTGGGCTGCGATTGGCCTGTCTAGTTTGGCTTGGTCGCTTATGCATTTTCAGTATGAAGTTAAGATTTTAGCCGTTTTGTTCGTTTTAGGTCTTTTCTTAGGTTTTTTTAGATGGAAATATAACTCTCTATTTTTGGTCATTATTCTTCATGCAGCGAACAATTTAGTGGGCTACGTATACTCTTACTACACCATTTAAGTTATTTAATTGATGTTTTCCTTGATAGTTCTAAGAATAACGTTTAATTTAGCACTTTATATTGAGTAGTTATCACTTATGTAATGGCTATAAATTCAATTTATAATAATTTAATAAATACCTTGGGGAGGGTTTATGAAAAAATTCACATACTTTTTAATAGTAGGATTGTTTTCGTTTCCTGTTTTTTCAGCTGATGAAGATGAATCAACTGGTGGGATAGAAGAAGTAATCGTAACTGCTGAAAGAAGAGCAGCTTCGATTCAAGATACTGCTATATCAATCACAGCTTTTGATAGCTCATTAATAGAAGGGCTCAATTTACGAAACCAAGAAGACCTTCAAAACTACATACCTGCTACAACCATTCAGCCGTATGATATTTCAATACGTGGAATCGGTAGGGTATTTAGAGCATTGGGAGGAGATCCAGGAGTTGGAACCTACAATGATGGAGCTTATTCAGAAGATTTTGGTATTGCGTCAACAGACAATGGTCTTTATGACTTAGAAAGAATTGAGATCTTAAGAGGACCCCAAGGAACGCTATACGGAAGAAACAGTATAGGCGGCGCGGTTAATTTTATAACAAAAAAACCGCACGGTGAATTTGGGGGCGAAGTAAGAACCCTAGTGGGATCTCACGGCACCTCCGAGATGTATGGAGTTATAAACACCCCTATTACTGACAAACTAAGTGCTAGATTTATAGCTACTAGTCGACAAAGAGATGGAACAGTTAAGGACCTAGGTTTGGGTGACAATCTTGATAGTTACTCAGATGAAAATTACACCATGGCTCTTCGTTGGCAAAACGATGATGTTACTGTTGATGTAAGAGGGAATAACAGAAGTTATGGAAGAGTACTTGGTTCAGCTCAAGGCGCAGGGTTAATTGTAACGAGTGAGTACGGTGGTGGAACGCGTCACAATGATCTTATGGTACATGGTTACAGAGCGGTTGACCCAAGTGTCAATTGTGCGAGTCTAACAGACAGATCAACACCAAATTGTGTTGTTGGTGGTTACGATGTGCATAAGTTCAATCACAACGGTATTGTCAGATATGCGCAATTCCTTGTGCCTGGTGTAGATCCTACGGGTAGTGGTTTTGCTAGACCTAACTATGCCTACGGATATAACCAATCTATTTTAGATGCAACAATTTTTGGTGACGGCGCTAGCGTGCCCTCTTTGGGAGGCGAAGACCTTCTAGCATCAACTAATGGTTTTAATGATGAGTATTTTGGTCATTCTGCAGGAACTATTAATGTTGCTTGGGATGTAAGAGATGATTTAACTATCAAATACATCGGAGCTTACACAGATTATCTTTACACTAGGGTCACTGATGATGATAGAACAGGCAACCCAGTTTTAGATGAACAATTCCATGCCGCGCAAGAAAATGAGAATTGGCAAAATGAGCTTCAAGTATTTTGGGACATAACCGATGATTGGGACATAGTTGTAGGTGCATTTGAATACCACAATGAAATCGATCAAGATTTAGATTTTTGGACAGGCGAGGGTAGTGATAGTCGTCGTTATGGCCAAGCAGCTGATTATGGAATCATGGGTGCATTGGGCATAGAAACTACAGGTAGTCCCTTTACAGATTGGTATACTGCACAAGCATTATTTGGACCTATTGTGGGTAGTGCACCAGTTGTAGGTGCTTCACAAACCATGGTTGGTCCTTATTCGGCTAGGGATGTTGGTTGTGGAATTGTTAATTTATTTGGTCTTGTACCAACTCCGGATTTTAGTGATCCAACTTTATCGCACACTTGTTTCTTAGAAGGTCCTTGGACTGGAGAGAACGCGACTATTAGACATGGGCCAGACCCTTCTGTCGGTTCAACCTTTTTATGGCAAACTGAAAACAAAACAGATGCTTATGCAGTTTATTTTCAGACCGAGTATCAGATCAATGAAACTTGGGCAGTAACAGTTGGAGCTTCGTGGCACGAAGACCAAAAAGTGGCTCAAGAAAACCTTTTTCTTTATACCGAGAGTCAGCTAACCCCAGAAGGGCTGTTTGCTTATAACCAAGCAACAGGAGCCTTGAACGCAGACGGAACTCCGACGGGAAATGGCGTTATTAGATTTAGAGGAATACCTATGAGTAGATCTATTCATAGGCGTATGTCAAATGAGTATGAAGACGTAACTTATCGAGTGAACATTGATTATTCACCAACGGATAATGCTCTTTGGTATCTTTCTAATACCACAGGCTATAGAGCAGGTGGATTTAACTTAGGTTATTTCTCTGCTTTTCCTGCGTATGATAAAGAAACAGTTGAGTCTACTGAATTAGGATATAAAGGTTCTCATCTTGATAATACGTTGCAAATAAATGCTTCAATTTATCAATACCTCTATGAAAATATTCATACACAGTACAGTTCTGAAAGCTTTTTAGGTGGTACTAGTACCTCTGTAAGAGGTATGCCTGAAGCTGATACAAGCGGTTTTGAGATTGATTTTGTCTACATGCCACAACCTAATGTTTTGGTTGGTGGAAACTTCAGTTATACCGATGCTGCCTTTTCAGAAGAAACTTATGATGCATTTGGAACCTCGGGTGTTATTGATGACAATAACCCGTACGCTCCTAGCTCTATTTACTCCATTCGTGAAAGGAATGTACCTGTGAAGGGCATGCAAATGCAAAGGATTCCTGAGTTAAAAGCAGCTGCTTATGTAAACGTCACTCAAGAATTATCTGATGGAAGAATGGACTATTTAGTAGGGTATTCTTGGACGGATAGTATTCTTTGGGATGATAGTGGATTAGCTCTTGATACTTCCCCCTCTTTTGATCGTTTAGACCTTAAAGCAACGTGGACAAATTCTGAAGAGAATTTAGAAATTATGGCTTTTGTAAATAATGTCATGAATAAGCTTGGAGTTAGAAATATGACTTCAGATGGTGAGCAATTGGGGTATCAAAGATCCATAACTCCAACTTTACCAAGAATGGGTGGACTATCTTTCACTTATAGATTTGGAGCTGAATAAAAGCTTGAGGAATAAAAAAAACCCGCTTAGGCGGGTTTTTTTTTAAGATTCAAATAGAATTTCTTTTGGGCTTTTCTTGGTTATAGAATTAATCAAAATTAAGCTTGAAAAGCCTATAAAGACAAAACCTGCAAAAGGCCCTATCAACCATAAATCAAGATGTAAGCTAGCGGCAACTTCAAAGACTCTTGTCTCAATAAAATAGATTCCGCCTTGGGCTAGAAAGGCTGCCAATACTCCAGATAAAACTCCTAGGAAAGTAAACTCTAATAGGATGGATTTTCGTAATAGTGCACTGCTCGCCCCTAAAGTTCTGAGAATAGCAGCTTGATGGAGTCGAAGGTTAAATCCATCTTGAAGCGTAGAGATTGCTAAAAAAGAAGCCGATAGGATTGTTAAAATTAATATAACTTCTAACGCTTTGGACACTTGATCAATTATTTCTGATACCTGTTTAATGATTTCTTCTATTGATAAAATTGAAACCGTTCTAAATTCTGAAATAAATCGATTTATAGTTTTGGATTTATCTTTCGGAACGTAGAAAGAAGTTATGTAGGTAGAAGGACTATTTAAAAATAAGTCAGGATGACCAATAACAAAAAAGTTAGGCGAAAAGCTCTCCCAATCTACAGTCCTAATACTTTGAATAAAAGTCTCTTTTTCATCTCCTTGAAGAATGACTTTAACTTTATCACCCACAAAAAGGTTGTATCTTAGTGATATTTCGTCTGAGATAGAAAGACCCTTTTGGTTGGACTCTTCAAACCAAGTACCTTCTATAATTTTATTATTTTTAGGAAGCTTGGTTGCCCAAGTCATGTTAAAAGAGCGATCAATTAATGAATCTTTTTCTGATATTTGATCGGAAGAAAGGCGCTCCAACCTAGCGTTGGTAATAGGAAAAAAAAGGTTAACTTCTAACCCATTGGAAGTCATAAATTTTTTGATTGGTTCAAGTTCTTCTTTCGTTATATTTATGGCAAAATTATTGGGTGAATTTTCAGGAATTGATGATTCCCAGGTAGAGAGCAAATCTGTTCTAGCAGTGTAGGCAATAAGGCTTAATCCAATGGCAATCATAAAAGCTAGAACTTGAACAGAATTGCTAACTTTTCTTCTGTTAAGCTCCGACCATGCTAGTCTTATAGGGCTACTTGCTCCCAAACCTTCTTGTTTTTTATTCTGAAAGATAAGAAGAATAATTCCTAGGCCTAATATAGAAGCACTTATGATTCCAAGGAATAAAACAGAAGATAGTACCAGTTGTCCTGTGTATACAATAAGTAGTGCAAACATGGAAGAAAGTGACATTAGGGGATAGAGAAATTGTGCTTTCAAAGAAGAATTTTTTTCTCGTCTTAAGATGCTTAGGGGCGAAGTCTGTATAAGCTTAGTTATATGAGGGTAGACAAAACCAATTAGGCACAACAAAACCGTGAGTCCTGTTACAAATAAAGGTTCCAAGCCTGGCAATGGGAGGTCAGTAGGAAAGTAGGAACTTAGAATGTTGGTAAAAGCCTTTTGTATTATCCACCCAGCAGAAAGGCCCAGAAATAGAGAAAATAAAGACAACCACAAAAATACATAGGAATAGAGTATTTTTAAATTAAAAGAACTCATCCCTAAACTCCTTAGGATAGCTACGTAGTTTACATGACGTCTTGAAAATTTTTGCGTACTAATCCCAATGGTAAAGGCCGACATCAGCACAGCCAATAAACTACCCAATAGAAAAAAGTTACCCGATCTTTCAATAGTTTTACCTAATGAACCTTCATTGTCATTGGCCAAAGTAATTCTATCCCCGGGTTCTTTTATACTTTCAAATATTTTATTTAAAGTTTCTAAGTTATCGGCGGGACCTGAATAAAGGTAAGCATATCTAACTCTACTACCGGGCTGAATAATATTTGTTTGAGGAAGATCGCTAATGCCAATAATTGCTTTTGGAGCGAATGCATAATTATTGGAACCTCGATCAGGTTCAGACACCAAAACATTAGTAACTGTGAAATCTGCATCGCCTATAGATATTTTGTCTCCTAAGTTTGCATGGAGCAAATCAAGTAAGCGCTTATCAAGCCAAACACTATTTTTATGCGGGGTTTGTTTAAGGCGACTATTTTCATTGTAGGGAGGTTCTAATTGAAGCTGGCCAGCTAGAGGATAGCTGCTATCTACAACTTTAATGGATGAAAATTGCATTTCTGATTGAGAGGCTATAACTGAAGCAAATAAAACCATTTTAGTTTGATTTAGATCTAGTCTTTTTATTACTGCTAGGTTGTTAGAAGAGATCTCCTGACTGGATTCAAATTTTAATTCTCCTCCTAAAAACTCTGCGGTTTGTAATTGCAGGGCCTTTTCAAGTCGATCGGTAAAAAGACCTATACCCGAGACGCAAGTGATGGCTAATATCAAAGCAAGCATCATCATGTTGAGCTGGCCGGATTTTAGTTCTCGCCAAAATAATTTAAATGAAAGCGATTGAACCATTATGAGATTGTTTTACCTTCTTTCAGATCAATCTGATCGTCACATTTACTTGCTAATTGAGGATCGTGAGTAACTACTACAAGGGCATTTGAGGTTTCAGCATTTACTTCAAATAATAGATTCGAAACTTTCCCGCCTGTTTTTGGATCTAGATTGCCCGTAGGTTCGTCAGCAAATAATAATTTTGCTTCACAAGCAAATGCCCTGGCTATTGCAACTCTTTGTTGCTCTCCTCCTGAGAGCTGCCTTGGATAATGTTCTAATCTATCTTTTAAGCCAACTCTTTCTAAATATTCCTCAGCAATTTTTTTAGCATTTGATGATAGTTTTAGTTCCGAAGGTAACATTACGTTCTCAAGAGCAGTTAATCCAGGGAGAAGTTCAAAGGACTGAAAGACAAAAGCCACGTTGTCTTTCCTAACTTTTGCTCTTTTTTCTTCATCAAGATCATGCAATGAATTGCCATTTAAAAATATTTCTCCCGATGTAGCTGTATCCAAGCCAGCTAGCAAACCTAGTAAGGTAGATTTACCTGAACCTGAAGGCCCAACTATAGCTAGAGATTTTCCTTCTTGCAGTTCTAGATTAATATCGTCGAGAATAACTAGGGTTTGATTACCTGATAGAACTTCTTTTTTAAGATTTCTAGTTTTTAGTATCATCAGAATTCTGCCTCTATTAATTAGGTGTGTTACTATAGTATAACACCTTATCCATGATGGTTTAAGATATGATCAAAATTTTTAACATTCAGAAAACGGTATTTCTAATTCTATTAATAAGTTTTTCTGCTCATAATTTCTCTTCAAACGCAGAGCATAGGCTTCTAATATTGGGAGACAGTATCAGTGCTGGCTACGGAGTAGATGTAAATAAACGTTGGACTAATATTCTTCAAGAGAAGATAAGACCTGCAAATTGGATTATTATAAATGCCAGCGTCTCCGGCGACACTACAGGGGGAGGCTTGTCTAGAGTTGAATACCTTATAAAGAAGCATCAACCCAATCTTCTACTCCTAGAGCTTGGTGGAAATGACGCGCTTAGGGGTTACCCGGTTCAAAAAATTAAATCAAATCTAAAAGCAATAGCATCTAAAGCACTAGATCAACATTTAGAAGTTCTTTTAATGCAAATTAAACTCCCACCCAATTATGGGAAACGGTATGTGAATGCATTTGAGTCAATTTATGTAGATCTTTCAAAGGAGACGGGTATATCTTATATACCCTTTATGTTAGAAAATATTGCTTTAAACAAAGACCTGATGCTTCCGGATGGAATTCATCCTAATTCGAAGGCTCAACCCTATATTGCAGAAGCGTTGTATGAGGATATAAAAGATTTTTTAAATTAATAATTCTCTGTTTTTTCTTTGGTCGAAAGAATTATAAGGCCAGCCATTATTGCTAAGTTCTTTATAAAGTTTTGAAGCTCGTGTCCTTGTGCAGGGTCGTCTATTAGATTCCAAAAATCGTGAATATAGATATTAATTAATACTGTTAAGGTCGCTAGGATTAAAGAGCTTAGTCTTAAATATTTATTAAGCATAAGGCTTGAACTAAAAATTACTTGAATAAGGATAGTTAGGGGAAGAGCAATCTCAGCAAGTGGAACATCTTTGGATTCCATTAAGGTAAGGGTATCAGAATAGTTAAAAATCTTAGTAAGGCCTGGAATAAGAAAATACAAGCCTAATAGAGATCTTCCCAGTATTAAAGAAAATTGATCAAGTTTTATAATATTCATTATTTTTACTTTTATTTTGGTTTATACAATTGACAAAATTACCACTTTTATCTAGTCCAGAGTAGGATAAAATACAAGAAATGGATCTAACGGATGGATAATAAATTAGAAATTGCAAAAGATTGGTTGCCAAGATACACGGGCATGCCATTAGAAGAGTTTGGTCAGAATATACTTTTAACTAATTTCTCTGATTATGTCGAAAATTTTTCTAACAGGTTTAAGGTTGATATTTATGGTGAAAAAAAACCTATGCAGGCAGCCACAAATAATGATGGCCTGACCATTATTAACTTTGGTATTGGATCTCCAAATGCTGCAACCATTATGGATTTACTTATAGCTTGTAATCCACATGGAGTTTTATTTCTAGGCAAGTGTGGTGGCTTGAAGAGTACAAGTGAAATAGGGCATTTTATTCTACCTATAGCAGCCATCAGAGGAGAGGGCACTAGTGATGATTATTATCCGTCGGAGGTTCCTGCACTTCCTTCGTTTAAACTTCATAAATTTGTATCAGAGAAAGTTATTGAAAAAGGTTATGAATACAGAACAGGGGTTGTTCATACTACTAATAGAAGGGTTTGGGAACACGACAAACCTTTTCTTCAGCACCTTAAGGAGACTACTTGTATCGGTATAGATATGGAAACAGCTACAATCTTCATAGTTGGGCACTATAACGAGATATCCAGAGGGGCTCTTTTGTTGGTCTCAGATGTTCCCGTGGCGCCGGATGGGGTAAAAACTGAAGAGTCCGATAAAGAGGTTACAGAGCAATGGTCGAAGGAGCATTTAGAGTTAGGAATAAATTCTATGACTGAGATGAGTAAGTCTGGTGAACAAATTCAACATTTTAGGTATTAATTTTATAAAAAATTATATACCTTATTTTTTTGAATATTAAACTAGTACTTAAATTATCTATCATTAAGGCATAACGGAGTTTGTAAATTGAATTTCTTGTTAAAAGTTTTTAATAATCCATTATTAATTTTTGTTGTTATAGCAATTGTCTGGTATTCAACACGTGATTTTTTAGCGTTAACTGCTGCGCTTATGGTTTTGGTTACTTTGCAAGTTTTATTAGAAAAGATAGTTAAAGGCGAAGTAGGTAAAGTTTTGTTTATCTCTTGGTGTTTGTTGATACCTTTAGGATCTTTAACTTTATTATTAAGAGACCCGGTATTTTTACAATGGAAATTTTCAATTATCCATTGGCTACTCGCATTAATTCTAATAGGGTCTTTATTTCTAAAAGGACCTTTTCTTTTAAAAAGGATGTTTATTTCAATAGGTCCTGAATTAAAAGGAGTGCCTGAAAAAGCATGGGTTAATGTTACTTATTTTATCGGAGTAAGCTTACTTGTAATTGGGACAATTAATTTATATTTTATTTATTTTTCAGATATACCAACCTGGGTTAATTTTAAGCTTTATGGAGTGACTTTATTAAATATTGCAGCAACTTCAAGCGCTTTATTTTATTTATTTTCTAAAGTTCCTGCCTCAATTGAAAATTAATTATTAACACTACAATTGTCTTTATAACAATAATTTGACCATCAAGACTATTTTCGGCATAGTTACTCTACAAAGATGGGTCCTGTAAGGATCTTGTTGTTAATCACACTTCTTAGTATTAATATTTAAGAAGTTTTTGGGGAGTCGAAATGAATAAGAATTCTATAAACTTTATTGTTATTTCTAGTCTAATGGCCTTTTCTTCTTTTAGCTTTGCAGCTGATGAAGAAGAAGAAAAAAGAGGTGGTATTGAAGAAGTAGTGGTTACCGCAGAAAAGCGTCAGTCAACTGTATCAGATACTTCTATGTCTATCACAGCATTTGATTCTTCTTTGCTTGAAGATCTAGGTATGCAGGGTCCTGATGACTTAATGGATCAATTACCAGCAACAACGCGAGATGCTTACGATGTAAGGATTCGTGGCGTGGGAAGGAATTTTAGAGCACTAGGAGGAGACCCCGGTGTCGCAACATACTATAACGGCGTTTATTCTCCTGACTTTGGTATTGCTGCATCAGAGAACTATTATTACGACGTTGAAAGGATTGAGGTCCTTCGTGGTCCTCAAGGAACTCTTTATGGACGTAACTCGATAGGTGGAGCTATTAACTACATTACTAAAGCCCCTAAATTTGATTCAGAAGGTGAGATTAGAACAGTAGTGGGTGATGATGGAATGCAACAATATTATGCAATGACTTCCGGTCCTCTGACTGATTCATTGGCCTATAGATTTACCGTTGCAGAAATTGAAAGGGATGGAGATCAATACAATATAGGAACGGGACCTGATCTTAATTCACTAAACGATTCGAATTATGTTATGACGCTTCTTTGGAATATCAATGAAGATATGTCCTTTCAAATAAGAGCAAACGACCGAGTTTCTGACAGATTTATTCCTACTGGTTCTCTGATTACTGAAGGTTATGGACCTAATCGAGGAACTAGAAATAGAACCGATGCTGTTTATGGCATAAGACCAGCAACTGCAACTACCCCAGGTGCTGTAAAATTTGTTCATCCCATCACGGGAGAAGTGGGTTATGGTGCGCCGAGAATACCCGGTGTTCACATAACCGGTTTTCCTTATAGATTAAACCCAGGTTATGGCTTAACTGGACCAAGTGTTTTGGGCACAACCATGGTTAATCCGAACAACGATCAAAATTGTAATTGGCCTCATAACAATTGTGCCAACGCACATACCCGTTTCGATCAAAATGGTCAACAAGTTAAATTTAATTGGGATGTAAATGACACAACAAACATAACTTACTTGTATGGATATGTAGATTACGGTTACACGTTTAATAGAGATTTAGACCAATCTCCTAGTGTAATCTCTCAATACAGAGATACTGTTCTAGAAGATGTTCACATGACTACTCATGAAATAAACATTAACTGGATGCTTGGAGATAACATAGAAGTTACTTCTGGTCTTTTCATGATGGATGAGAATAGACAACAAAACTATTCATTGAACAATAACGTGCCAGGAGTTTTAAATGCAGCCAATTATGGAATCATGGATGTCGGATTTGAAAATTTATATCCATATGGGATAGTTATGGGAGCTCCCGGAACTACTGTTATGGGAGTGTTGGGTTGGCCTAGTGATGCGTTGACTCCTCACGTTAGGTTAGGACAGGCCCCTCTGGGTACAACTATATCCGGAAGATGGCAAGGAGATTCAACCGGAGCTGTTTATCGTCACACCAATGAAAACCAAACTGATGCTGTGGCTTATTTTACTCAAGCAACTTGGATGATAAATGATGAGTTTTCTCTTGTCTTGGGAGCTAGATATGCCGAAGACGAAAAAGAAGCTTTAGAAATACGAGGAGGGTACACGGAGTTATTTGCAGGCCCTGTGGGCGGTTACCTACCAGCCTTAAACTTATTGATGGGACAACCTTACATACCAATTGGCGGTGCTGTAACTACTACAGCAGCAACGAACGTGGCTATGGGTAATGCTGTCTATAATTATGATCCTGCAATGATTGCCTATTTAACTGGATTAGCTGGAGCAGGAATTATTCCAGCCGGTGCCATATATCCTGGTTCAATTGATCCAGCTGCCCCTATAACGCCAACTTGCGAATTAGGAGCTTTGGATTGTGCTACGCCTTTGAGAACGGGTCAGGGTATACCTTACAGTTATACCAGTACTATAGGTGGTGAGGATAGTTGGGATGATACTAACGTTAGGGTAAATGTGGACTACACACCCAATGACAATCAATTATGGTATTTATCTTTTACAACAGGCTTTAGATCAGGTGGTTATGCTCTCGGTATTTCTGGTCAAAGAGACGATGCTAGAGATGAATTTGGCATACCAAATGGTACCGGATCAGTTTTAGTTTCGTACGACCAAGAAAAAGTAGAAGCGGTTGAGCTTGGCTATAAAGGCTTGCATTTAGATGATACTTTGCAGATCTTTGCATCGATTTACCATTATGACTACAATGGCTATCAAGATGAAGTGCAACAGTTTGATCCAATTAGAGGAGCTGGGGCAAATTTTGTTGGAAATGCCGATGGTATTACCAACGAAGGTTTTGAAATAGAAATGAACTACGCTGCTTCAGATAAGTTAACGCTTTCTGGTAACTACAGTCATACACAGACTGAGTATGGTGAAGATACTTTTGTATTGACTATAGATGATCCAGAGATACCTGTACCTGTTTTTGGAACGTGTACTCAAGGTTATGTTGGATGTGCTACGGATGATATCTCTTTTGTGCAAGACTATATGGTAAATATAAAAGGAGGACCTCTAAAGGGTATTCCTGAAACTAAATTTACTTTAAGAGCCACTTACGAGTTAGACACTAAGATAGGTCCAGTATGGTTATGGTTGAATCATTCTTATACTGGAGAATTCTCTGCTTCTGGAGTTCAGAGGAAACTTGATGAAGTTCCGGCAAGAGAAACTTCAAATTTAAGTGCTTCTTGGTGGAATAACGAAGGAGATTTATCAGTTAGATTATATATAAATAATTTAATGAATAATAAAAGTATTTATTCATTAAGCACATCTAGTGATGAGCAGAACTATAGAAAAACTGGTTCCCCATTATCACCAAGACACTACGGAGTTGATATTAGATATAAATTCTAAGTAGTTAAAAAAGAAGAACAGGCCCTCAGTGGCCTGTTTTTTTTGCAAGAGTTGTTTCAAGAGAATTAATTTTAAATTACAAAATAAGAACCTTAAGGAGTAATTTAAAGTAGAATTCTAAAAATTTAAAAGACAGCCCTCAAAGAATATGGAATTTAAGCGCACAAAAATTATTTGTACCATCGGTCCTTCCACCGAAAGCTTTGCTGTTCTTAAACAAATGCAAAAGGCAGGAATGAATGTTATTAGGCTGAATATGTCTCATTCTGATCATAAAACTGCTAAAAAAATAATAGACAGAATAAAAAAATTAAATACACAAATCATTAACCCTGTTGGAATCCTAATGGACACTCAAGGTCCTGAAATTCGAACGGGAGAGACTAATAACATAATTGATTTAAAGCCAGGTGAGATCATAACTTTTACTGTAAGGGATGAATCAGATGTGGAATCGACTTCAATACGTGTGCATTACGATGAGCTAATAGATAGTGTAAAAGTAGGAACACTAATATCTTTAGATAATGGTTTGATGAATTTTAAGGTATTAAATAAAACTGAGAATCAACTTCAATGCAAAGTTATGGATGGCGGTAAATTAGGAAGTAAACGGCATGTAAACTTACCCGGTATTAGAATTAATCTTCCTTCTATAACTGAAAAAGATAAAACTGACATAGCCTTTGGTTTAAAAGAAGATGTTGACTTTATAGCCTTATCCTTTGTTAGGAATGCTTCTGATGTAGAGGATCTTAAATCTATTTTAAAAAGTAAATCTAAAAAGATAAAGATTATTTCCAAGATAGAAGACCAAGAAGGTTTATCAAATCTTCATGAGATTACACAATGTTCTGACGGGGTTATGGTAGCTAGAGGAGATTTAGGAATTGAAACTGATCTTTCAAATCTACCAAATATACAACGCAAGATTATGTTTACATGTGCTCGTTACGGGAAACGATCAATCGTCGCAACGCACTTACTAGAATCAATGATCGAAAATCCCACACCCACTAGAGCAGAAGTAACTGATGTTGCTAATGCTATTTATGAAGGAGCTGATGCAGTCATGCTTTCCGGAGAAACTACTATTGGGAAATACCCATTAGAGTGCGTAAGGTTCATTAAAAGAATAGCCCATCAAACTGAGAAACATAGAACCCTTGGGTATGAAGATAAGCTTATAGCGTCAACCGATTGGCAACATCTAGGTATAGCTGCTAAAAGCATTGCACAATCTATAAAAGCAGACGGGATTATTGCTATTACAAGAAGCGGCAGTACGGCTGAGATTGTCTCTAATGCTAAGCCTTTCAGGACGCCTATATTTGCTTTTAGTAATAATAGAAAGACTTTAAAACACCTTGCTCTCGCAGGTTCTGTTAATGGTTACTACTCTGCAATGAGCAAAAACCATGAAAAAAATATTTCTTCTATTCTAAACTTTCTTAGGAGAGAACTTGAGCCAACAGAACCCATGAAATTTGTAGTTATTTCCGGTTTATTATCTGAAATTTCAGCCGATGCAATTGAAATTCGTCATCTAAAGCCATAATAAGTTAAAGTATTCTTCAATTTTCTTTGTTGGGGATTTTTATGTTTAGATTCTTTTATTATTTTATGAAAGCTTTTCTTGCAGGCAGTGTTTTTTTTATTTCTTTTTCTATATTTTCTTATAATCCGTTAGAGCCTCTTTTGTGGCCTGATCCGGAATTTAAATCTAAACTTACTTTCTCTAAATTTACCCATTTCAAAAAACCCATTAGTGCAAAACAATTTCAAGGATCTATTTATGGTTATTTAGAATCTAAACAAACCCCTGCTGAATCTAAATATAAGATCCTTAAGGATACTTTAGGGATAAATAAAAATTTTAAGGTATTGTCACAATTACCTAGAATAAAGCTTAAATTTTCCATAGAGAATTCGAAATTCGTACCGGATTCTCGCTCTTTGCGATCTACGGCAAACTTGTTTTGGGATGTCCAATACGGTGTTGGAGATGTTTGGCATGATGAATTCGGTAATATTAGGTCTTCTTTCCCTTTCTCTCTTATTCAGAAGAATCAAAATTGCGTCCACAACGGAGTCGTATTATTTGATATGACAGAAGGCGGAGGCATTTCAAATCTTGTTTATCAGGTAGCGAGTGAAACTTGCTCTTATTTTAAGTTTGATTTAATTGGCTCTTTTGAAGCTTTTATATCAGAAACTGAAAGTTCTAAGCCAATTGACGGTATAAGTTATCAGGAATGGAGCCAATCAAATATACCACTAAAATCCATTTCTAAGCTTGGTGAGTCTTCTAAATATTTGGGGTCTGCTAAGGAAGTTACTCCAGAGAATATGACGATTTATGGTTTCTACGACGGAGAGTTTCACTATAGAGGTGGGTGTTTGACCAGGAAAGGTAGATACCCTTATTGTAGCGAATTATTGGTTCCTTCATTTTCTATTGCTAAATCTATCTTTGCATCAAATGCCATGAGCTTATTAGAAATTGACTTCCCAGGTGTTAAGGATTCATTTATAAGTGACTACGTCCCAGAATGCTCTGCAAAGAAGTGGAGGGGAGTTACTTTTGAAAATATGTTAGATATGGCTACGGGACAATATCAATACGAGAAGTTTTACAGTGAAGATTGGTATTTAAGTAAAGAAGGATTTTCAAAACTCTATAAACATAAAGATAAAATCAATTTTTCTTGTAAGGTTTTCAAGAAAAAAACTATACCTGGAAAAAAGTTCTCGTATCACTCTTCTGATACTTATATTTTAGGAACTGCTTTAAATAACTTTTACAAGACGAAGGCAGATCCAACAGGAGATATTTACTATAATTTATTAGTTCCCCTTTGGAAGTCTTTAGGTCTAAGCGATTCGCTTCATGAAGTTACAAGAAGCATAGACGAGATGAGACAACCTTACGCTGAGATGGGTATGTTTTTACTTTCAGATGATGTGGTTAAGCTAGGCAAGTATTTTTTAGGTAAGAAAAAAGAAGTACAGCAAGGTATCCTTTTTAATGCTCTACAAAAAAACAGTGATAATCATGGGCTTGTCGCCATTAAAAATGTGCTCTATTACAACAAGGGGTTTTGGGCCAAGAAATTTTCAGGCAAACAATTTGGATGCCCTTCGGATTTATGGATACCTTTTATGTCAGGTTTTGGTGGAATCACTATAGTTTTACTGCCTAATGACACTGTTTATTATTACTTTAGTGATGGCGATGAATTTGAATGGGATAAAGCAGTTAAATTTGCAAATGACCTGAAGCCTTTTTGTTCTTAACTTTATGATACAGTCTTAATATGAAGCCTTTCTCAATAGCAGCAGTTCAACTAAGCCTTGAATATACTAACAATTTTAATTTATTGGAAAGAAAAACAAGAGAGGTAGTAGCAAGGTTTCCTTGGGTTCAAATGGTTGTCTTAAGTGAATTGGCAGCAGGAGGAACAAGTCAGAATGTAGAACATTCTCTTGAAGAATACCTTCCAAAATTAAAGGAAATTTCTAACGAACTTAAAATTTGGTATGTCCCAGGTTCCTTTTATGACCACAAGGATGGTCGGATAACAAATGCAGCTCCAGTTATTTCTCCTGAAGGAAAATTAATTACTACTTGCACTAAAATTTACCCTTTTTTGCCTTATGAGAAAGGCGTGTCGCCAGGCAATGAAGCATGTATTTTTGATGTACCTGGCGCCGGACGTTTTGGCATGCATATTTGTTACGATTTATGGTTTCCTGAATCCAGTAGGGCTTTAGCCATGAATGGTGCTGAAGTAATTCTTCATCCAAGTCTAACCGACACCTGTGATCGCGATGTAGAAAAAGCGATGGCAAGAGCTACAGCTGCCCAACAACAATGTTATTACATAGACGTTAATGCTGGAGGTAATCAGGGATGTGGCCTCTCCATATGCGTAGGGCCCGATGGAGAAATTTTGCATGAGGCAAATATAGGCGATGAAATAATTCTTGTGGAAGTAGATTTTGAGAAGGTAAAAAGGTGCAGACAAAGAGGGCTAAAAGGACTTGGTCAGCCTCTTAAAAGTTTTAGAGATAACCCAAGTCCTTTTCTTTCTAATACTCAAAACCAGGACTATTTAGATTCACTGGGTAATTTAGATATTCCTTCTAAGAATAAATCTATATAGGAGTCCCGTCTTTGATCTCTAATAGGGATATTTTTGTATGCACTTATTTTCAGTTTTGTAGTGTGATTTCTTCTACCTTCAGTTAATATTTAGAAGCAGGAGAGCTTATGTTTTTATTTATTTTCAGAACATTTTTATTTATTTTTCTTACAAGTATTTACAATATATCTGCTTCCGATATTCCTAAAGGACCTAATAATAAGCCTGATCTAAATGGCGTTTGGCAAGTGATGAACACTGCCAATTATAATCTAGAAGCTCATTCAGCAAGCGCCGCGCTTGATTTAGTTGAAGGACCAGTTGTTCCCATTCCTCATCCTAGTATTGTAGCTTTAGGAGCTGTAGGCGCTGTACCAGCAGGTCTTAGTGTAGTTGAAGGTGGAACCATACCTTATACAAAAAAAGCTCTGAAAAAGAGAAATAAGAATAAAGAAAATTGGCTAGAGCTTGATCCTGAAATTAAATGTTACTTACCAGGTGTACCAAGAGCCACTTACATGCCTTATCCATTTCAAATTTTTCACAGCGAGAAGGCTATTTTCTTTGCTTACGAATATGCTGGAGCAGTAAGAAATATTTATCTAGATGACCCTGGAGAAGCACCTATTGATTCCTGGATGGGCCAATCTTGGGGGTTCTGGGAAGAAGATACTTTTATTGTAAAGGCTTCAGGATTTAATGATCAAACATGGTTTGATCGTTCAGGAAATTTTCATAGCGATAAATTGAAAGTAACTGAGCGGTTTACTCTATTAAATAATCATACAATGCAATACGAAGCCATCATTGAAGATGAAGAGGTATTTACAAAACCTTGGAAAATTAAAATGAATTTATATAAAAGAATAGGAGAAGATTCTCAATTACAACAATTCAAATGTGTTGAATTTGTAGAAGAGCTTTTATATGGAAAATGGCGTGCTAAATAAGACTCTAAAAGTTCTTTTAGGGGCATATTTAATCTCTTTATCTGCATTTACTCACTCAGAGTCTTATCAAACTACAAAGACTTGGTTTGGCGATCCTGATCTGCAAGGAATTTGGACGAATTCTACTTTAACAACATTGGAACGTCCGGATAATTTTATAGCGCTTCAAGTTAATAAAAATGAAGCTAGAAAGGCTTCTGTAATTGCTTCGAAAGGAAGCGATGAATACGATAATTTTCTAAAGGAAGGAGAGACGCCAAAAGCAGGATTAGATGTAGGTGGGTACAATACTGCATGGATGGATCCAGGTACTGAGCTGATAAAAATTAATGGCGTCTACAGGTCATCTATAATTATTTCTCCAAAGAATGGTAAGTTGCCTTGGGATCAAAAAAAAAGAAGAGAATATTTTGCTAAAGATTATAGGAGAGGCTTTAAAAGAACAGATCATCCGGAGTTAAGGGGGGTAGGAGAAAGGTGTATAGTTGGTTTTGGTTCATCGGCTGGGCCGCCAATGATGAATGTTCTTTATAACAATAATTATCAAATAGTTCAGTCTCCAGGTTACGTAATGATAATGGCTGAAATGATACACGATTCAAGAATTATTAGACTAGAAGGTAGTCATTTACCAGAATTAATTGACCCTTGGATGGGTGATTCAATTGGCAGATGGGAAGGAGATACTTTAGTCGTAGAAACTAGAAATTTTAATTACCAACACATTCATAGGGCGGCATTAAGGCATTACTTTGCAATATCTAAGGATGCCAAGGTAACGGAATTTTTTAAACGAATATCTGATACTGAAATAATGTATCGTTTTAGTGTTGATGATCCTGACTTATACAAGAGTTCTTGGCAGGGAGAAATGCCATTGAGATTACAAAAAGATCGTATTTATGAATACGCTTGTCATGAAGGGAATTATGCAATGGCAAATATCCTCGCAGGTGCCAGAGAAAAAGAGAAGTGAAAAAATATATTCAATTAATTTTAATTTCTTCTCTCGTGGGAATTGGAAACTTATATTCAGAAGAAAGCTGGAAGAATTCAAAAACTTGGTTTGGTGATCCAGATCTACAAGGAACTTGGACAAACGCAAGCTTAACAAATTTAGAAAGACCAGATTTTTATGACACACTCGTTGTTAGTGAAAAACAAGCTGGTATAGCAAGAGAAATGTCTGATCAGTTTGTGCAAGCCGTAGATAACCCTTATGAAGAAGGAGAATCCCCGCAAGCAGGAGAAAATGTAGGCGGATACAATGTAGCTTGGATGGATCCTGGTACGGAGCTATTTAAAATAGACGGTCAATACAGAAGTTCAATTATAACTTACCCAGAAGATGGGCAGCTACCAAGGAGGTATACGCGTTGGGGCCTAGAAGCTTACGGCATCTATAAAATGTTTACTCAGGCTAACCACCCAGAAGAGAGAAGTTTAGGAGAAAGGTGTTTAGTTGGTTTTGGTTCTAGCGGCGGTCCGCCCATGTTAAATGTCCTCTACAATAATCACTACCAAATTGTACAATCTCCAGGGTATGTGATGATCTTAGTGGAGATGAATCATGATGCTCGAATCATCAGGTTGGCATCCGATCATAATCCTAATAATATGAAACCCTGGTTAGGAGACTCCGTAGGTACTTGGGAAGGTAATACTTTGGTTGTTAAAACTATAAATCATCATCCTCAGCAGAAATTTAGAGCCGGTATAAGACATCAAATTTTAGTCATGGAAGATGCAGAAATTATAGAGCGCTTTACTAGGGTAGGCGATAATGAAATTCTATATGAGTTCGAAGTTGATGATAAAAGAGCTTATAAAGATACTTGGAAAGGGGAGATGCCTTTAAGAGCAGCGCAGGGCGAAATATATGAATACGCTTGCCACGAGGGCAATTATGCAATGGCAAATATTCTTGCAGGAGCAAGAGCAGAAGAAAGGAAATAATTATGGAAAAAATATTCAAAATCGTTGCGATATACTTTATTCTTATATTTGGTATGAGCACTTATTTAAGTTCTCATCATGCTTTTACTGCAGAGTTTGATCCTAATGCTCCAATCAATATAACTGGCAAAGTTATAAAGGTTGAGTGGATTAATCCTCATGCCTGGGTCCATGTTGAAGTTAAAGAAGGTGGAAAAACTACAGTCTGGATGGTTGAAGGAGGTACTCCGAATACTTTAATAAGAAACGGCATAAACAAAAAAACAATTACGCCAGGAACTGTCATTGTAGTGAGAGGCTATCAGAGCAAAGGAAAGTTATGCCTACCAAGATGCATTGCTAATGGCAGGGATGTTACTTTTCCAGATGGTAGAAAAGTATTTATGGGCTCTTCTGGTACAGGAGCACCCAAAGACGGATCAGACCCTAGAGAAAGAAGATAATGACTCTTTTCTCTCGAGGAATTAGTAAACTCAGCTTATTATTCCTTCTGCTGTTTATACCCTTTCTCTCTTTTTCTACTGAAGAAGATCATTCTGAGATACACGATTTGATGGCCCATTTACTTGATCCAGCAGCTGAAGCTATATGGGATTCGGCAGGGTTTGTTATTACGGAAGAAGGAGAATTTAGTTTAGAACCCAAGAATCAAGAGGAATGGGATAAAGTGCTTTACGGCGCTAAGGTAATTTCTGAAAGCGCTTTTCTTCTTTCTAGACCTGAAATATCGAAGAATCGTAAGGCTTGGATTACTGTTTCTGGTTTATTGAAGGTAGTTGGTGATAAAGCCTTTGAAGCAGCTGAAAGGCAAGATGTTGAAGAGCTATTTAAAGTAGGCGCTGATTTGTATCAAGTGTGTGTGGCTTGTCATCAAACCTACATGAAAGATTAAAATAATCTGCCTATAATAAGATGCTAAATTTTGTAGAGTGGCTAGCAACTACAAAGTGGAGTATTGCACTTCATGAATCCCTTTATTTATATCCTTGGATAGAATCATCGCATGTTCTATTTATCTGTTTTTTCTTTGGAACTTTAATATTCGTTGACCTCAGGTTGACTGGAAAAGTGTTTGGAGATCTCTCCATAGCTGAAATGAACAAAAAAATATTACCTTTAACCATAATAGGCTTTTGTTTAATGAGCCTTACAGGATTACTTTTATTTTATGCCATACCTATTAGAAATTATCAAAATATCTTTTTTAGAATAAAAATCTTCTTAATCTTAGTCGCTGGTTTAAATGCTCTTTTTTTTCACAAAAGAATGTCTAAAGAGGCAAAAAATTGGGATAAAGACTCTCTCATACCAACTACTATGAAAGTAAGTGCAGTTGCCTCTTTGTTCATCTGGTCCTTGGTAATAATTTCGGGTCGGTTAATAGCTTATAATTGGTTTGACTGTGACAGGCAACCGCAAACCGAATGGATCAATTTCTTAACAAGTTGTGTTGTTGAATATCAATTATATGAAGAAATAGATGGAATCTAATCAAATAATAGAATTATTCTACTTTTTCGAAGATTCCTTCATAGGTCAATACATTAGGGATTCAACCTGGCTCTTTCCTATTATTGAATCTTTTCATTTACTTGGTTTAGCCGTTTTAGGAGGATCAGTAGTTCTAGGTGATTTTAGATTGATGGGTTTTATCTTAAAGACGGAAAAAATTAGTTATGTGGTAAGGCAGACTAGAACGTGGTTTAAATTCGGGTTTTATTTATTAGTATTAACAGGTGTGCCTTTGTTCTTAAGTGAAGCTGTTAAGTGTTACTACAGCCGAGCTTTCTGGATCAAGATGGTTTGCCTTGTAATCGGAATAGCATTTACATTTTTAGTAAGAAATCCTTTAGTATTAAAAAATCAGGAAGGAAAGCTCATTCCTTTATTAGGATTTTCTTCATTTTTTCTATGGACAGTAGTTGCTGCCTCTGGGAGGTGGATCGGATTTTCGTAGATTTCAAAAAAAATGAGTGCTTATTCTTATGACAAAAAGAAATTACTTTGTTGCTCATTACCAAAGATTAATTAAACTTTATAAACTGTTATTATTAAATTCATGAGAGTGAAATATGTATGATGTTGTTATTGTAGGAAGTGGTCCTGCTGGTTATGTCGCTGCAATTAGAGCTTCGCAACTTGGGTTAAAAACTGCTTGTATAGAAAAATCATTTGATATAAATGGCAAACCCCTGTTGGGAGGTACTTGCTTGAATGTTGGGTGTATTCCCTCAAAAGCTTTATTAGATTCATCTTACAAATATGCCGAAGCTCTTAATCACTTTTCTGATCATGGAATTGAAGTTAATAAACCTAAATTAGATCTTTCTAAGATGATGAACAGAAAGAATAATATTATTACTCAGTTAACTTCAGGCGTTTCAGGTTTATTCGAAGCGAATAAGGTGACCTCAATATTAGGCGAAGCCAAAATTCTAGATTCAACCCAAGTTGAGGTATCTTTTGAAGGAAAAGCCGAAGTTATTAATACTAAACATGTAATTATTGCGAGTGGTTCATCCCCAATTGATATTCCAACAGCACCTATTGATCAAGAAAATATAGTTGATAGTACTGGAGCCTTGGTATTTGACTCAGTTCCAAAAAAATTGGCAATAATTGGTGCTGGAGTCATTGGACTTGAGCTTGGAAGTGTTTGGGCAAGACTTGGATCAAAAGTAACTATCCTGGAAGCGATGGATGAATTCTTACCTATGGCAGATAAGAGAATTGCTAGGGATGTTTTGAGAGAATTAAAGAAACAGGGATTAGACATAAACCTTGGGTGCAAAGTTACTGCGGCTCGATCAAGTGCTAAAGGAGTAAAAGTACTTTTTGAAGACGATAAGGAATCCCATGAATTAGAAGTAGATAAATTAATTGTTGCAGTTGGTAGAAAACCTAATACCGCTAATCTACTTGGTGAGAATTGCGGTATAACTCTTGATGAAAGAGGCTTTATCCCAGTAAATAATTTATGTGAAACCTTGGTTAAAAATATATGGGCTGTTGGAGATGTTGTAAGAGGACCCATGTTGGCCCATAAAGCCTCTGAAGAAGGAATAATGGTTGTAGAGCGAATAACAGGAAAACATGCAGAGATAAAGTATGACCTTGTCCCGTTTGTAATTTATACCCATCCCGAAGTTGCTTGGGTAGGCAAAAATGAAGAGGAATTATCGGAAGCAGGAATTGATTTTAAAACTGGATCTTTTCCTTTTGCTGCCAATGGAAGAGCTTTGGCTGCTGGAGAAACCACCGGCTTTGTAAAAGTAATAGCTGATAAAGAAACAGATACAGTTCTTGGTGTGCATGCCTTTGGTCCTTCTGCTGCAGATATTATTCAGCAGGGGGTTGTTGCAATGGAATCTGGTGTAAGCGCTGAAGGTTTAGGTTTAACTATTTTCAGTCATCCTACTGTTTCAGAAGCATTGCATGAAGCCGCCTTGGCAGTAAATAGGCAAGCAATACATATACGTAATAAAAAAAATAAGATTATAAAGAATTAGAAACAAATGATTAAAAAGGAAGAGGGTAAGTTTTCAAAGATTTTAACCATTATTTATTCTATTTGGTGGTAATACCTATCGCTTAGATAAAATTTAACGTAAATTAAGCCTTTTTTAACTACACAAGGCTTATAGATTCTCATGTCTGAATCTTTTTCTAAAAAACTTAGTCTTAAAGTACGCTTGGGCTATGGTATAGGCGATACCGCTATCTGCTTTTACTGGAGTGGTGTTGGTTTTCTTCTGTTGTATTTCTATACTGATGTAGTTGGTATTTCACCCATCCTAGCAGGATCAATTTTTATGATAGGAATGTTATGGGATGCTTTTACCGATCCTTTTATGGGGTATATGGCAGAAAGAACACGTACTAAGTGGGGCGTATACAGGCCTTATTTACTTTTTGGTAACATTCCCCTTGCTTTATCGTTTGTTCTTTTATTTTGGGTTCCTCCTTTCGATGGCCCGTTATTAATAGTTTCATTAATATTGATTAATATCTTACACAGAACGTGTTTTACAATTGTAAGTGTTCCATTTTCTTCTTTAACACCAAGGATTACCTCTGACAGTGAAGAAAGGACGAACTTAACTGGCTTTAGAATGTTGGGAGCTCAAACAGGCACTATCTTAATTACGTCTTTGGCCTTTCCGATAATATTTTTTGTTGGAGGTTCTGAAGGAGAAGCCAAAGGTTTTTTAGTAATGGCTGCTATAGCCGGTTTTGCCGCTTTAATAATCCAATCTATAACATTCATAACTGTAAAAGAACCTGCTAATAGTAAAGGAATAGAAAGAGTCAGTGGAAGTCTCTATGACGCGTTAATTGCCGTCTCAAAGAATAAACCTTTCTGGCTAGTTTTTAGTGCCACTTTAATTGTAGGAGTAACCACGCTTTTCTTTGGTAAAAGTTTAATTTACTACGTTAAATATGGATTAGACCTTCATGAACATCAAGGCACTGTCGCCTTTACCGGATCAATAATAGGTTTTTTAAGTATTCCAGTTTGGTGGTTCATTTCAAATAAAATAGGTAAGCGCAAAACTTGGTTAATCTCTATGTCATTAACTTTTATTGCCTTTATTGCCTTTTATCTGTATCCAATTTCTACTTTGAATGAATTACTTGTCTTGGTTGCTTTATTGGGTATAGGCGCAGGAGCTAATGGAATACTTTTTTGGTCAATGCTACCTGATACTATCGAATATGGAGAAGTTAAAACTGGTATCAGGAGTGAGTCATCTTTATATGGCTTTATGACCTTTGCGCAAAAAGGATCAATTGCCATTGCTGCTTCTATATACACTATAGCTTTGACCATAATAGGTTTTGTACCTGATGAAATTCAGACTGTTGAAACTATTACCTCTATGAAATCAATCATGAGTCTAATACCTGCATTGGGAGTAGGACTAAGCATTGTATTTATTTATTTTTACCCTTTAGATTCTGAAACACATAAAAAGTTATTGTCAGAATTGGAAGAACTGAATGCAGAGAGCTAGTTAGATGATAAATTGGGGTATTTTGGGTACTGGTTCTATAGCTAATGCTTTTGCTAAAGCTTCGAGCCAAGCTGATGGTTCGTGTTTAAAAGCTGTTGCAAGTCGGTCGCAAGAAAGGGCAGATAATTTTGCTAAAGAATACTCATTAAGAAGTTTCGGTAGTTATAACTCTCTTATAGAAGATCCAGAAATAGATGCAATTTATATTGCTACTCCGCATCCAGATCATTTCGAATGGGCTCTTAAGTCATTGAATAACAAGAAATCAGTCCTTTGTGAAAAACCAATGACAATAAATGCCACAGAGACAATGGTTTTAATTGAATCAGCTAGAAAAAATAATGTACTTTTGATGGAAGCTTTCATGTACAAAACACATCCTCAAACGCAAAAAATCTTAGAACTTGTAAAAAAAGAATTAAAAAGTCCTGTAACTATTAATGCGGAGTTTTGTTTTTCAGTTGAAGTCCCGGATACACACAGGTTGGTTAATAAAGATTTGGGTGGGGGTTCTATAATGGATATAGGTTGCTATCCACTTTCAATGTCTAGATTGTTGGTAGGCTGTTTGCAAGGAAAGGCATTCTCTAATCCTGTTTCTATAAAAATAGAAGCAGAGCTTAATTCAGACGGCGTGGATCTTAACTCGTCTGCTGAACTTCAATTCGATGATAGATCTATTGCCAATATAGCTTCAGCAGTCAACAAAAAGACTGAAAGTTCAGTTACTATCTCAGATGGCATAAAGACTGTATTTATAGATCAGCCTTGGCACTGTGGAGAGTTTACTAAAAGGCGCTCAACTATAGTTGTCTCAGATCAAGAAGATAATAGGGTTAATTATGAAGTAATCTCTACTAAAGATATTTATGCGCTAGAGATTGAGCATTTTACGAAACTCTTAAATGAATCAAAAGTAGAATCAGATATTATTTCGCATTCTGACAGTCATGGAAACATGATTGCTTTAGATACTTGGAGAAAAGGTGCCGGGGTAGTTTATCCGGATGATAAACCTGAAAATAGGTTTGGTTCTATTCTTGGAGTCGATCTGACGGAAGAAAGGAAAAAAGTTAAGTATAAGAGCCTGGCTGGTCTAGATAAAAGATTATTTCCATTGGTTTTTGGCTGCGATAATCAATCTGACAGTAATCATGCTTTTGGTATGTTTGATCATTATTACCTGGAAGGTGGTAATGTCTTTGATACAGCATATATTTATAATGATGGACGAAGCGATAAGTACTTAGGTCGTTGGATAACTTCAAGAAATAACAGAGAGGAGATAGTTATTTTAGGAAAAGGAGCTCACACTCCGCATTGTTTCCCATCCGCAATTAGACCTCAATTAGATGAAACTCTAGACAGGCTAAATACTGACTATTTAGATATTTATTGTTTGCATCGAGACAACCTTGAGGTTCCAGTAGGTGAGTTTATTGATTTACTTAACGAACTAAAGAAGGAAGGTAAAATAACAGTATTTGGAGCATCTAATTGGTCTTTAGAACGATTTAAAGAAGCTTCAGATTATGCGAAATCAACCAATCAGGAATCTTTTAGCGTTTTAAGTAATAATTTTAGTTTAGCTAGAATGATTGAACCTGTTTGGCCGGGCTGTATTAGTTGCTCCGATGATGATTTTAAATCCTTTCTTACACAGGAGCAGGTTGCAATATTTCCTTGGTCAAGTCAGGCAAGAGGGTTTTTTCTAGATAATCAAGAATTCCAAGGTGCTACCCATGGAGCGAATCCAAACCAAGAGGAGCAAGACCGAGTTTGGGGAGATAAAGACAATCAAGAAAGGAGAAGCAGGTGTTTTACTTTGGCCAAAGAGCTGGGTGTTGAACCCATTCAAGTTGCATTAGCTTTTGTACTCAATCAGCCTTTTCCTTCCTTTCCTCTAATAGGACCAAGAAACTTCTTTGAGACAATGAGTTCATTGTCAGCTATAGAAATTACTTTGACGAATGACCAAGTCATGTGGCTAGATTTAAATTCTAATTAGAAATATAAAGATATTACTTGGGAACAAGTTTTTTTATTGTTAATCTAACAGCGGGTGTCCCGCATTCAATTTATTACAAGGGGAATTGAGTGTTCGGTTGTTTGTTTCCCTTCAAAGGAGGTGATCAATATTAGTATTTATTTAATAGCAGGAACGACAGGAGGTGCCTTCTGACACGGGGTATCCCCGGTTCCGGCTGCTGGTCTTAGTTATTGGCAGTTGAAAAGAGGTTGAGATACCCTTTTCTAGAATCCCCGCCAAGTGCGGGGATTTTTTTATACTATTTTCTAGCTCCTTCGCTATCAAATATTCTTAGGTAAGTTAATTGTTCATGATCATCGACGTTTCTAACTTTTACATAATCACCTTCTTCTGCCAAAATTACGTCACCTGTTTTTACTTTCAAAGTAGCCTTGTGTTCAATTCCAAAACTTGGATTGGTGCCGTGCCCAGCTTCGTGGTTAGAGTATTCAACTATCTCCATCTCTCCCGATCCAGACAAGAAAGTATAAACAACTTCAGACTGTATAAGCCTATGGCCTCCAGTAGATCCTTTAGGTTTGATGACAGTTTTGCTAGCAACTAACTTTCTTAATAGCTCATTTGTCCAAGTTGTATACGAGTCATTATTTTTAGAAATAGAGTCACCTACTGAAAAGTTTTTATATTTTTTTGCCATAATTTTCTTAGTACAGTTATAGAAAAATATTCTAACACTTTCTTTAAGTTTACTCCGTGGATACTTGCGAGATATGATGCTTATGTACAATAAATCATTCAGATTGGTTTTTAAATAAAAGAGGTGACTATGAAATTAAGAAAATTTTGGGGATGGGGCTACATGGACGAAGTGCTTACTGCTCAAGAAGAATCTTCTATTGAAAGTAGGATTTTACAAAATTTTAATGTTGATAAAGTTGATACTTTAGCAATACCTCAAGCTAAGGATATTGAGCTTCCAACATCAAGAATCACTATTCCTGCTTCTTTAAAAACTTTTCTTAGCGACGATACTCATGAGAGGTTAAATCATGCTTATGGAAAATCATTTCCTGATATTGCCAGAGCCTTACTACGAGAATTTCCTTCACCTCCTGATTTAGTTGCCTTCCCTGATACTGAGAATGATTTAAAAAATATCGTTGATTGGGCGGATGAAAATTGTATTGCTGTTATTCCATACGGAGGAGGTTCAAGTGTTTGTGGAGGAGTTGAAACTTCTGTAGGCGAAGACTATAAGGGTGTAATTTCATTAGATTTAAGGAATCTAAATAAAGTTTTAGAGATAGATAAAGACAGTAGATCGGCAAGAATCCAAGCAGGTATCCTGGGACCTGATCTAGAAAATACACTAAGGGAACATAATCTAACCATGCGACATTACCCTCAAAGTTTTGAGCTTTCTACGCTAGGAGGTTGGATAGCAACAAGATCAGGCGGACATTTTGCTACTTTGTATACACACATAGATGATTTCGTCCAATCTACACGCATGGTGACACCCTCTGGTATTATTGAATCAAGAAGATTACCTGGTTCTGGAGCTGGCCCAAGCCCTGACAGATTTGTTATTGGGTCCGAGGGGATTCTAGGGGTTATAACTGAAGCGTGGATGAGACTTCAAGATAGACCAACTTTTCGGGCATCTACTTCAGTTGAATTTACTGACTATAAGAAGGCATTAAATGCAACAAGGTTGATTAGTCAGTCTGGTTTGTTTCCTGCAAATTGTAGATTGCTGGATTCTAACGAAGCTATGGTAAATGGTGCTGGAGACGGTTCAGTGCATGTTTTAATGCTTTCATTTGAATCTGCTGATCACGATGTACAGCCTTGGTTAGAAAGGGCTCTTGAGATTGCAGAATCGGAAGGTGGAGAGTTTAATGTCCCTAAATCAACCGATAAAGAGTCTCACCGAAAAGGGTCTTCAGGTACCTGGAGAAATAGCTTTATTAAAGCTCCTTACTTTAGGGAAGGTTTTGTTAGACGCGGCATTGTTCAAGATACTTTTGAAACAGCAATAACTTGGGATAAAGCTTATGATTTTATTGAAGAAGCTAAAAAAAGAAGTGCCCAAGCCATTAAAGAAATTTCGGGTAAAGAGGCTTTAGTAACTTGTAGGATTACTCATACTTATCCGGACGGTTTAGCGCCTTATTTTACTTACGGTGCGTACGCCACTCCAAGCACCATGTTGGATGTTTGGAAAGACATAAAATTAGCTACCAATGAGATTTGTGTTTCGTTAGGAGGAACCATAACTCACCATCATGCTGTTGGTAGAGATCACAGGCCCAATGGTTACGATCAACAAAGAACCGAAGGATTTAAAAATATTCTTAATTCTGTAAAGCTAACAACAGACCCAAATGGGATTATGAATCCAGGTGTTTTGATTGATCCTCATGGAAAAAAAATTAAGAACTGGATGACCGCTAAATAAAAGTAGAAATGCAAATTATTAACAAAAATGGCATAATTGCACTACTTAAGAAAGGGGAGATATTATGTTAAAACAAGCAACATTTACTGAGATGCTAAATGGTACTGAAGAAGATTATGCAATCATAGGAGAACACTTTGCAGATTTTGCTAAAGGGTTGCCAGATAGAGTCCTTAAGCATTTATCAATTCTAGAAGGCGATACGGGTGGCTTTGCTGTTGATCGTCTTACTCACTGTGTTCAAACTGCAACTAGAGCTTATAGGGATGGTAGAGACGAAGAATACGTAGTTTGCGCTTTATTGCACGATATTGGAGATACAATCGCAACCGCGAATCACGCAGATCTTGCAGCAACCATGTTGCAACCGTTTGTTTCTGAAAAGAATTATTGGATAGTTAAACATCACGGGATATTTCAAGGTTACTATTTCTGGGAATATCTAGGTTTAGATAAAAATACTAGAGATCAGTTTAAAGAAAGTGAGCACTGGAAAGATTGTGCTGAATTTTGTGCAAAGTACGATCAAAATTCTTTTGACCCTGAATACGATAATATGTCTCTAGATGAGTTTGAACCTATGGTTAGAAACGTATTCTCAAAACCTAAAAATTCTCCGTATATTAGAACTGAATCCTAAGAGCAGAATAATTCTATGGATAGAATTGAAGCTCTAATTAAAGAACTAACACTCGAAGAAAAAGTTTCCATACTTTCAGGTTCTGATGCTTGGCACTCTACGAGCGTAGAAAGACTTTCTTTACCAAGAATAAAAATGACGGATGGCCCTATTGGAGCTAGAGGCGACTCTGTTTCTGGGGCATCTGCAGCATGTTTTCCAAGCGCTATTTCCTTATCTTCAATGTGGGACCAGGAATCCATAGAAGAGATAGGAAAAGCTATTGGAAGGGAATCAAAGAGTAAAGATGCGGATGTTTTGTTGGGTCCTACTATCAATCTACACAGGCACCCACTGGGAGGCCGTCATTTTGAATGCTACTCTGAAGATCCTATATTAACGGGAAAGCTAGCTACTTCATATGTAAAAGGAGTTCAATCTGAAGGTGTTTCGGCTTGCCTTAAACATTTTGTGGGCAATGATACAGAATTTCAAAGGCACTTTATTAGTTCGAATATTTCTGACAGGGTCTTGAGAGAAATGTACCTTCTGCCTTTTGAAATGGGTGTAAAACAAGGTGGAGCTTTATCTGTAATGTCAGCTTACAATAAATTGAATAATACCTTTTGCAGTTCAGATGAAGGTTTGTTGATAGATATTCTAAAAGAAGAATGGAGTTTTCCAGGATTTGTTGTAAGCGATTGGGGTGCGGCGTTAGATACAGTAGGCAATGCAAATGGAGGCTTGGATTTAGAGATGCCAGGACCTGCTAAATCTTGGGGAAAAAACCTTATTAAAGCAGTAGAAGATTCTAAAGTTAATGAGGAAATAATTGATGATAAAGTTAGAAGGATTTTAAGAGTTGCAGAATTTACAGGTCGTTTAGATAACCCTGAAGAACGAGAAGAGAAAAGTTCAGATTTACCTGAAGATAGAAAATGTATTAGAAGAAGTGCTTCGGAGGGAATGGTTCTACTTAAAAATACTAATTTATTACCGCTTAATAAAGATAATATTAAGAAACTCGCTGTCATTGGTCCCAATGCGAAGAAAGGACAATATTTAGGGGGAGGAAGTGCAGCTCTAAAAGCACATTATGTTGTTCATCCGTTAGAAGGAATCCGAAATGCTGTAGAGGATCGTGTTGAAGTTTCATATGCGCAAGGCTGTCATACTCATAAATTTCTTCCCGCAATAGATAGTGAATTACTTACAACTGATAAAAATACGGAGAAAGGTTTTAAAGTAGAGTTTTATGAAGATCAAGATTTTAATGAAAATCCAGTTGCAATTGAATACATGGCAGGCAATAAATTCTGGGCCTTAGGAGGGTTTGGTCTTAATGTAATTTCTAAAATGGAAAAACCTTCTCTCTCTGTCAGGTTCTCGGGCAAGTTGGAAGCAAATATTTCCGGTACCCATGAATTTGAAATATACAGTATTGGTCCTTCTAGAATGAAACTTAACGGAGAAGTAATTATAGATAATTGGACTTCGCAGGAGCCTGGCGAAACATTCTTTTCAATGGGAAACGCTCCAAAACAAGCCTCCCATGAATTAGAAGAAGGTCAGATCTATGATTTAGAGATTGAATATCAATGGTCGGGAAGATTCCCGGCTGTAGGCATAGGCATGCTACCTCCTGACCCTTACGATTTAATGGAAGAAGCTACGGTTTTAGCTAAAGATTCTGATGCTGTTATCTTAATTGTTGGCACTAACTCTGATTGGGAAACAGAGGGAAATGACAGAGAAAATCTAGAATTACCAAATAGGCAAAACGAACTTATTAGAGAAGTGTGTAAGGCTAACCCGAACACAGTGGTTGTTATGAATACGGGGTCACCTTGTACAATGCCATGGAATGAAGAGGCTAAGGCCATTCTTCAATGTTGGTTTCCTGGTCAAGAATTTGGTAACTCTTTATCCGATATTATTTTTGGTGATGTAAATCCATCAGGAAAATTACCTACAACTTTTCCTAAGCAATTAGAAGATACTCCTGCCTTTGCACATTACCCAGGAAAAGACTTGCAAATGGATTATTTGGAAGGTCTCTACATAGGTTATCGATGGTATGAAAAAGAAAATATTGAACCCTTATATCCTTTTGGCCACGGCCTTTCTTATACCGCATATGCTTATGCAAACTTACGAATCGTACCTCCTAAAGGTGCTGGAGCTGTTGTGGCTTTCGAGTTGGAAGTTTCTAATATTGGCGATAGAGCAGGAAAAGAGGTTGTTCAATGTTACGTAGGTCTTAAAAATTCAAATATCGATAGACCTTTAAAAGAACTAAAAGCTTTTAAAAAGGTAGAACTCAAACCATCAGAAACTAAAGTTTGTTCTTTTGAGCTAACCGAGAAAGATTTATCTTACTGGGATGAAGAAGAGAAATGTTGGAAGGTGGAATCAAATGAATACTCAATATTGGTTGGGAGCTCTTCAGCCAATATAGAGCTCCAAACTTCTGTTTGGTTGGGATAAAAAATTAGACTTTTTTAGGTGCTCCTTTTTCGGCAACTTCTTCATCGTGATATTTTTTACTTTCTACCAGTTCAGGAATGAGTTGATCGAGTTGCTCTAGCGTCCATAAATCATCAGTTGTATAAGATTTTATAATTGCAGGTTGCTGCATAATTCCAAGAATTCCTCCTTGAGAGTGAATAATTTGAGAGGTGATTTCATTTGCAGCTTCAGTGCATAACCATACTACAACTGGAGCTATTTGCTCTGGTCCTTGAGTCCAATCATTTTCGTCATACTTTCTTCCAGCTGCTTCGATCAAATCAATAGTTAATCTTGTTGCAGCTCCTGGTGATATGGTATTTACCGTGCATTTATATTTAGCTACTTCTAACGCTAGTGATCTTGTAAAGCCTGCAATTCCAGCTTTAGCAGCACCATAATTAACTTGCCCAAAATTTCCAAAAAGGCCAGAAACAGATGACATGTTTATTATTCTGCAATTCATTCTATTAGTGTCTCTAATATGCCTAACAAGGGGTCTTGTGCAGTTGTAGTGACCTTTTAAGTGCACTTCCATAATTGCATCCCAATCACTTTCTTCCATGTTATAGAGAGTTCTATCTCTTAAAATGCCGGCATTATTGATGAGAATATCTACTCCTTCAAAGGCATCAATTGCTGATTGAAAAATATTATTTCCTCCTTCCACAGTACTTACCGAGTCATAGTTTGCAACTGCTTCAGATCCTAGTTCTTTAATTTCTTGCACAACTTCATCTGCTACTCTACCGCCCCCAGATCCGTCTCTAGCTCCTCCTAGATCATTTACAACAATGCTTGCTCCTTCTTTCGCTAGGTATAAGCAAATTTCCTTTCCAATGCCTCTTCCTGCACCAGTTACAATTGCTACTTTCCCATTTAATGTTGACATAAATTTACCTTTCTTATTTTATTTAATTCGTAGTAGTAATATAACAAAGAGAAATGGTATTGTGTAAGACTGTAGTTAAATCATATTTATAATTTCTTAGTATTTATGGTTTTGAATTTACTATAAAATATTTATTAAGGAGACAATTGAGTGACAGAAGGAGATATTAGAGCTCACAAAGCAAGTCCGTTTACTCAATTTTATTATGGATTTGGATCTATATCCGTAGGTATAAAAAATAATCTCCTAGGGACTTTCCTTCTTATTTACTACAACCAAGTCTTAGGGCTCCCTGCAAGCTTGGCAGTCATAGCTATATCCATTGCATTAGTATTTGATGCTATAACAGATCCTTTAATTGGTATGTGGTCTGACAGGACAAACACTAGATGGGGAAGAAGACATCCTTTTATGTATCTGTCTATCATCCCATTTTCTGTATCTTATTATTTTATACTCACCAATCCAGGCGATATAACAGAAGGGGCTTTATTCTTAAGGTTAGTTTTTTGGTTAATTGTCTTAAGAATGTCAATGACGCTTTTTGAGGTTCCAAGAGGGGCTTTAGCCCCAGAGTTATCCAAAGACTATGATCAACGCAATAGATTGGCTGCTTTGGGCATGATGTTTGGTTGGATCGGGGGAGGAGGCATTGATTATTTAGCAAAAAAATACATGCTTACATCCTTCGTAGATCTTGAAGGCTATCAGATCTTGGCCTTTTGGGGTGGCATAGGGATTTTTATAGGTGCTGCTGTATCTTGTATAGGAACTCATAGAAATATTCCTGACTTGTACAAGCCTCCACCGAGATCTTTAAATATAGGAGACTTTTTTCGGGAAGCAATAGAGACTCTTTCTAATAAATCCTGGATAGTTTTATTTTTCTCTGGAGTTTTTTATGCTCTTTTGGTTGGCTTAGAATCAGGAGTCGGGACCTATTACAACGAATTTTTCTGGCAATGGGACCCTGCAGTTATTGCTCCTATGTCTTTGATAACAGTTATCTCAGTTATCAGTCTCGTATTCTTTGCTCCGTTTATAGCTTATGGTAGAAGTAAAAAAAATATAGCTGTAAGTATCTTTATTTTTACAATAATAGTTGGACCATTGCCTCCTGCTTTAAGACTCCTAGATCTCTATTATGGTACAAATCTTCTTCCAGGTAACGGAACGGATGCTCTTTGGTATTTTCTGGCTGCTCACGGAGCTTTAATGGCATCTCTGGGAGCTCTAGGTTTTGTTTTTATTGGTTCCATGTCGATGGATGTTGTCGAGGAGGTTGAGAAGAAAACAGATAGAAGAGAAGAAGGCTTGCTAGGTACAGTGAGCTCTTTTGTTCATAAGCTTGTTGGAGCAGGTGGAGTTTTGTTATCAGGTATCATCTTAACAGTTTCTGGGTTTGATGATCCAACCGTCAGTCTTGCAGATAAATACGGTGGTGACGTTATAAATAAATTTGTTTTCATACATCTAATAATAGGGGCATCTCTTCCTTTCATTTCAACGTTGCTTGTTCTTATGTATGACATAGACAGGACTAAGCATAATGTGCATGTCTCAGATCTAGGTTATGTCGACGAGGAGTAATGTTTTTCTTTCCTTTTTCTGACGATAATCCAGCAACTAATCGCCCCATTGTTTGTTATTTATTAATAGGTATATCCTGTTTTATTTTCCTGTGGCAAGCCACCTTGCCCACTGACTTAAATAACAATGCTATTTATAATTTTGGCGTTGTTCCTGCTGCTTTATTAGGAGAGAAGGAAGCTTATATTCCGTCTTTTTTAACAATTTTCTCTTCAATGTTTATGCACGGGGGATGGATGCATCTCATTGGTAACATGCTTTTCCTTTGGATTTTTGGTGATAATGTTGAAGATAGTATGGGTAAAGTTAAATTTATCTGTTTTTATTTATTGTCTGGAATTGCCGCTGCTCTTTTACAAGCAATAATAGATCCAACCTCAGAAATACCAATGATAGGTGCTAGTGGAGCGATTGCAGGAGTGCTGGGTGCTTATTTAATTCTCTATCCTAGAGCTAATGTAAATGTCTTATTTTGGTTAATAATTTTTATAACTGTTATAAGGGTTCCAGCTTTTATCGTTCTAGGCGTATGGATCATTAGTCAGTTTTTTAGTGCTTCATTTACCGGTGACGGTGTTGGTGTTGCTTACTTTGCACACATAGGAGGTTTTATTGCAGGAGCTTTATTGATAGCATTCTTTAAAGATCCCCATGTTAAGTTATTTAGTCAACCCCAAACTAAAGCATTTAAGACTATTAATTTGGATATGAAAGACCTCGTTGGTTTAAATAAGAAAACTTCGTTTATGGATGACTTTATAGAAGACGCTGAAAACAAGAAAAGACATTGAAATAACCTTAGGTCTTTACTTTTTTTTAAGTTATCTTGATGCTGCATTAAAAAGGGAGATAGTTGGCCATGGAAGAAGTAGCTCAAAAATCTAAATTAAATTTTAGAACTAAATTTTTTTATGGATTTGGTTCAATTTCCTTTGGTATTAAGAATAACGGCTTTAGTTATTTTGTTCTTTTTGTTTATAGTCAAGTTTTAGGTCTTTCACCACTATTAGCAGGAGTTGCATTAAATATTGTGTTGATAGTAGATGCCATAACAGATCCGCTGGTTGGGTATTATTCTGATAGAACGAGGTCAAGATGGGGAAGAAGGCATCCTTTTATGTATGCTGCTGCAATACCTGTAGCAGTTACTTATTACTTTTTGTGGACTCCTCCGAGCGACCTCAGTCAAATGCAATTATTTTCTTATCTTTTAATATGTGCAATTATTATTAGGGTTTTTATTACTTTCTATGAAGTGCCGTCTGTTTCTCTCGGCCCTGAACTAACTGATAATTACGTTGATAGAACGTCTTTAATGTCATTTAGGTACTTCTTTGGGTGGTTTGGTGGTCTAACAACTTATAACTTGGTTTGGTTTTGGTTCGGACCGCAAAATGTAACTGCACAGTATGCAGATGGAAGGTTTAATCCAGAAGCTTGGTCAGATTATGGTTTTGTTGCTGCTGTTCTTATATTCATTGGCATTGTGGTTACCAGTTTAGGAACGCATAGACATATACCTGAATTAATCGAACCTCCCGAGATAAAAAAAGCAGGCATAAAAGTAGTTTTCATGGAATTAAAAGAAACGCTACTCTCAAACAGATCTTACATGTTTTTATTTTTCTCAGGTTTACTTGCTGCTGTGGCAGGCGGCATAGAAGCGGCTTTTGCTGTTTACTTTGATAGTTATTTCTGGGGACTGAGCTCAGATCAAATGCTCACAAGAGGATTGTGTCTTTATTTATCGCCAATAATAGCTATTTTTGCTGCACCACTTTTATCAGATAAATTTGGAAAAAAGAAAACTGTTATGTCTGTTTGGGCATTCCAAATAATTTTTGCAGCACTGCCCTTCGCCCTTCGTTATTTAGATTTAACCACGGGTTCTTCATTTTTCCCTTCAAATGATAGTAGTTGGTTACTAACAGTTCTTTGTATACATGTAGTTATTAATGTTACGTGTGGAATTATAGTATTTGCAACTTTATCATCTATGTTGATGGATTTAGTTGAAGAGATTCAACTACAAACAGGGAGAAGAGAAGAGGGTGTATTATTTTCTGCGAGAAGTTTTGCAGACAAAGCGGTAAGTGGTTTTGGTCTAACTTTTGCAGGTATAATTCTTGAGATTATTTCTTTTCCAAGAGGAGTAGCAACCGGTGAAGTACCAACTGAAATTCTTGCCTCATTGGCCTTGTGGTACATACCAATCTGCATCATTGCATTTGGTGGCGCCATGTCTTTAGTAACAGGGTATACGCTAACTAGAAACGAACATGAAGAAAATGCAGCAAATCCTGATACAAAGGTATGGAAAGCTGGAGAAGATGTTTAGGAGATATTAGCATTTCAAAATTGTTTAGTAGAAATTATGAATCTCCCATAGGAAGTCTAGGTCTTCTTGCAGACGAAGATTTTTTACTAGAAATAAGCTTACAAGGAATAGAATATTTGAGCTTAAAAGGAGAAAGATCTAACGGTAGATTCGCGAAAGAATTAATTGAATTGGATGAATATTTTAAAGGTGAAAGAAAAAAATTTACCTTAAAGTACAAGGTTAACGCTTCTAATTTTGCAAACAAGGTATATAAAGAAATGGTAAGAATTCCATATGGAAAAACCATTCCTTATTCAAAGCTAGCTTCTAATATAGGTAAAGAAAATGCTTATAGGGCAGTAGGAACCGCATGTGGAAAGAATAAACTACCTATTATTATTCCTTGTCATAGAGTAGTAGCTAAGGATGGTTTGGGAGGTTTTGGAGGAGGTTTAGATTGTAAAAGATTTCTCCTTGAGCTAGAAACAAACTAAAATTACTTAATTAATTAGGAATTCTTATGTCGGCATGTTCTTCAATAGAAACTAAACTCACACAAGAGCTTGAACCCAGCCATCTTGAAGTAATTAATGAGAGTTACTTGCACAATGTCGAGCCCGGTAAAGAGTCTCATGTTCGTATTGTTATTGTTTCTCAGAAATTTAAAAATCTTAATCTAGTAAAAAGGCACCAATTAATTTATAAGCAAATAGACAATGAGCTTGAAGGTCCAATACATGCTATCTCACTTCATACATTTACAGATTCTGAGTGGAAAGAAAGAAATGAAACTGCTCAAGAATCACCCGATTGTCTTGGGGGAATGAAAACAGAAGAAACTTAGGAAATCTAATGGATTCTTTTCATGTTGTTACCTTTTATGAGATTACCTATATTGATAATTTCAAAAGGCTTGGCAGGGAAATAGAAAGGATAGGTACTAAAGAGAAGCTTTCAGGAACATTTTTTTCTACGCCTCAAGGGGTCAATGCCACTCTTTCTGGTTCTTTATTAGGTTTAGAAAAAGTAATTCATCTATTAAATTCTTATGATCTAAATATAGAACCAACATGGTCTGTAGCAAAAAAAACTCCATTCAAAAGATTGAAGGTAAAATTAAAAGAAAAATTATTACCGCTTGATGGAGATTTTGATCCAGTTAAAAGAAGAGGTGAGCACGTTAAACCTTCTCACTGGAATAAATTAATTGTCGATCCAGATACTTTAATCATTGATGTTAGAAATAATTACGAGACTGATATTGGTACTTTTAAGAATTCAATTGTTCCAGAAATGGATAATTTTATTGATTTCCCTGATTATGTTGAAAAAAATCTAGAAGTTTCAAAAAATAAAAAGATAGCGATGTTCTGCACCGGAGGAATACGTTGTGAAATTGCCTCTTCTTATCTAATGAGTAAAGGCTTTCCAGAGGTTTACCAGTTAGAAGGAGGGGTCTTAAACTATTTAGATTCAATTGATTTAAAAGATCAGCTTTGGGAAGGTGAGTGTTTCGTTTTTGATGAAAGGGTTTCTGTTAATAAAGCCTTAGAAGTAGGTAATTTTATTCAGTGTTTTGGCTGCAGAAGACCTTTAACTCCTGATGAAATAGAATCTGAGTTTTATAAAAAAGGAGTATCTTGTAGGTTTTGCTATGAGGAATCTAGTGATTCAGATAAGGAAAGGTTTGCTCAACGGCAGAAACAGATAGAATTAGCCGAACAAAGAGGTCACCAACACATGGGAGTGTCTGCTAAACAAACTAAATGAACAAATCAAATTTCTTTTCTAAAAAATATGCAATACTTGTTTCTTCTTATCCTGTTCAGGTGCTTCTAGTTATTTTTGCCCTTTTAGTTTTTTCAATGTTTAGTCTATCTAATTTTAAATTAGATGCTTCATCAGACTCTCTAGTTCTAGAAGGGGATGATGACCTTAAATACTATAGACAAATTAATTCAGATTATGCTTCTTCAGATTTTTTAGTGGTTCTATTTAAACCGAACGAAGAATTATTCTCAAAGCAAGTAATTTCTGTTGTGAGATCATTATCGGATAGCCTTGAAGACATCAATGGCGTTTCTTCAGTTTTGAGCTATTTGGATGCCCCTCTTCTTTTTAGTCCCAAGATGTCTTTAACAGAATTAGCTGATAACCTTAGAACAATAGAAGATGATTCAATTGATTTAGCTAGTTACTTTCTAGTAAAGACGCGAAGATTACTGCCTTACAAGTAAGTTTGGATGCCACTCCTTTGTACGATGAAGCGGTAAAAGAACGTTATGAAATTATTAAGCTAATAGAAGAATCATCAGCTTCTGATTCAATACTTAATCAATCTCTTAAAGTCGTAAATAAAAAGATACAAGATTTAAGTGATCAGGAAACTATTAAAAGGGATAAATTAATAAGATCAGTTCGGTCTTTACTTGAAGACTATAAAAGCCAGGGTTCAATTTATCTTGGCGGTACTGCAATGATTGCTTCAGATATGATCAGTTTTATAGAAAGCGATCTCTTGTATTTTGGGTTAGGTGTCTTGACTATGTTTGTATTAACCTTGGGAATAGTTTTTAGAAAATTTAGATGGATTGCTTTACCTCTAGGTTGTAGTTTTCTTGTTGCTCTATTTACAGTAGGGTTTTTTGGATGGATGGACTGGCGAGTTACTGTTGTCTCTTCAAATTTTATATCTCTGCTATTAATAATCACTATTTCACTGACTATCCATTTAATTGTGCGATACCAAGAACTAGCGTCTAAAGATAGTTTAATTACGCAAAGGGAATTAATTAAGAACACTGTCCAGCAAATGTTTAAACCATGCCTTTATACTGCTTTAACTACTATGATTGCTTTTGCTTCTCTTGCAGTAAGTGATATTAAACCTGTTATAGATTTTGGAAAAATGATGGTTGCTGGCATCTTCTTTGCTTTTATATTTTCCTTCACAATACTACCTTCAGTTATGGGAATGTTGGAAAGGACGCTCTCAGATGAGAAAGACTTTAGTAGAGGCATGACTCTATATTTTTCTAGTTTTACAGAAAATAATGGCAAAAGTATTTTTATAATAACTGCTCTTTTAGTGGCTATAGCATTTACAGGAATATCAAAATTAACAGTGGAAAATCGATTCATAGATTATTTTAAAACCTCAACTGAAATATACAAAGGAATGGAAATATTGGACACACAATTAGGTGGAACATCGCCTCTCGATATAATTTTAGAAGCGCCAATTAGTTTCTCTAATGAAGAGCAAGAAGAGGAATTTGATGATTTTAGTTTTGAAGATTCTTTTTCTAACGGTTATTGGTGGAATACCATATCAATTAATAGGTTAGAGGGAGTGCATGATTACTTAAATGAACTTCCTGAGATAGGCAAAGTTTTATCGGTGGCGAGTGGCATCAAAGTAGCAGAAGAGCTTAATGATGGAGAGCCTCTGTCTGAATTAGATTTAGCTTTGGTTAAGAATATGCTCCCAGAAGACATTAAAAAAACTCTTTTAAGTTCGTACATTAGTGAAGATGAGAATCAAGTTAGAATCTCAGCAAGGGTTTTAGAGTCAACCGAAGGACTAAATAGAAATGAGCTGCTAGAAAATATTAGTACTGCTTTGGAAGATAAGTTCAATTTTAAAGAAGATGAATATCGTTTAACTGGGTTAGCCGTTTTGTATAACAATATGCTTCAGAGTCTTTTTAGTTCACTAATAGGCACTTTGGGAATAGTTTTTGGCGTTATATCTTTAATGTTTTTAATGCTGTTTAGATCTTTTTCTTTAACAGCTATAGGAATGGTGCCAAACGTATTGGCTGCAGGAGTGGTTCTTGGCTCAATGGGGTGGTTATCTATTCCTCTTGATATTATGACCATAACAGTTGCTGCTATAAGTGTTGGCATGGCCGTTGATAATACAATTCATTATATCTTTAGATTTAAATCAGAATTTGAGGCGACCGGTAACTATGGTCAGTCTATGTTAAATAGTCACAGGACAATTGGAAGGGCTATGTTCTATACTTCTATGACTATTATTTTAGGTTTTATGGTTTTTATGACCTCTAATTTTATTCCAAGTGTTTATTTTGGATTCTTTGTATCTATCGCTATGATTATGGCATTGCTGGGGGCACTTACACTTCTACCTCAATTACTGTTAACCTTTAAGCCTTTTGGAAAAGAGGAAAATTATTAGGAGATTCATATGGGACCTTTAAAGGGATTAAAAATAATAGAAATGGCTGGAATAGGGCCAGGACCATTTTGTGGAATGGTTTTAGCAGATTTAGGCGCAGAGGTTATCCGCGTTGATAGAGTATCTGCCGCTGGTACAGGGTCAAGACAAGAACCAGCTAATAGAGGAAAAAGATCAATAGCGGTTGATTTAAAGTCCCAAGAAGGGGTGGAAATTGTTTTGAAGCTTGTTGAAGACGCTGATGCTATTTTTGAAGGTTTTAGACCGGGTGTTATGGAGAGATTGGGACTTGGACCAGATATCTGCTTAGAAAGAAATAAAAAAATAGTTTTCGGCCGTATGACGGGTTGGGGACAAGATGGACCTTTAGCCGATGCAGCGGGACATGATATTAATTACATATCTTTATCTGGTGCCTTGGCTGCGATAGGACGACCAGATTCTCCACCTGTTCCACCTCTTAATTTAATAGGAGACTTTGGCGGAGGAGGCATGCTTCTTGCTTTAGGATTGGTTTCAGCTCTGTTTGAAGCTAGAGGCTCTGGAGAAGGTCAAGTTGTTGATGCCGCCATGACTGATGGTTCAGCTTTACTGATGACCATGATTTATTCCATGAAAGGTTCTGGCTTTTGGCAAGATTCTACGGGATCTAATCTTTTAGATGGAGGCGCTCACTTTTATGACACTTATGAATGTAAAGATGGAAAATTTATTTCTATAGGTTCTATTGAACCTCAGTTTTATAAGTTATTGAGAGAATTGGCTAGTTTAGAAGATTCAATTTATGACAATCAAATGTCTAGAGAAAATTGGCCTGATCTTAAAAAAGAGATTGCTAAAGTTTTCTTAAATAAAACTCGTGATGAATGGTGTGATCTGATGGAAGGAACGGATGTATGTTTTGCTCCTGTGTTATCAATGTGGGAGGCCCCTCAGCACCCACACAATGTAGCAAGAAAAACATTTATTGAATTAGAAGGTTTGGATCAACCAGCTCCGGCTCCTCGGTTTTCTAAAACTGTTTCCGAGGTTAGATCTCCTCCTGCTTTAGCCGGAGAACATACTGATGAAATCTTAAACGAGATAGGTATTGATTCGGATCAAATTAAAATATTAAGAACTCAGGGTGGGGTTGCTTGAGTCTTCTTGTTTTAGTTAAAAGTAATGACTGCCCACTTTGTGATGAAGCAAAAACTATGCTGAATTCTTTATCAAACAGTTTAGTTGAGTTTGAAGAACAAGATATTTATTCAGTTAGAGAGTTACACACAAAATACTGGGATAAAATACCTGTACTATTAAAGAATAATCAAGAACTCTTATGGCCATTTAATGAAGAAGATATACAAAAATTTAATTCTTGAGATTAAAAAAACCTATACTATTCATATAGATAGAAGATATTAATAATTCAAATTCTTCACTTCTACACTCGGCAATTTTCTTAGCTATATGAGGTAAAAATTTAGGTTCATTCTTAGATGAGTTTTTGATTCCCATGTCTCTTGGTAATAAGTAAGGTGCATCGCTTTCAATCATTAATCTGTTTAATGGAATAAGATTTACTAGCTCTTCTAAATGCTTTCCTCTTCGTTCATCACAGATCCATCCAGTGATGCCTATGTAAAAATCTAAATCTATGTACTCCAAAAGCTCTTCTTTTGATCCTGTAAAACAATGGACTATAGTTTTAGGTAATTTTTTTGATAGAGGTTTTAATATCTCCAGAAACCTTTTGTGGGCTTCTCTCTCATGTAAAAATAATGGCATTTGAATATCAATAGCTATTTCTAAATGTGCTTCAAAACTTTTTTCTTGTTCCAAAGGAGTAGAAAAATTTCTGTAAAAATCCAAACCCGTTTCGCCAATTGATCTTACTTGCTCTTGTGCAAGCAGTTCTTTTATTTCTGAAAAGTAACTAGAGGTATAGTTTTTAGCCTGGTGAGGATGTATTCCCGCTGTAGAAATAATTGAATCTGAATATTGGTTAGCTATAACAAGGGCTTTTTCACTTTCCAGTAGATCAGAGCCTGTTATTGAGATTCGCTTAACACCGTTTTTTTTTGCGGTATCTATAATATTATCAAGATCAGTAGTAAACGAGGGATGGGTGAGGTTGGCACCAATATCAAAATATTTTTCCTGTAAATAATTATTCATTTTAGGATGGGTATTATATGGTAGATTTACGCAAAGTTTTTCATGGAGAATATAAATGTCAGGACCATTAGAAGGTTATAAAGTATTAGAGTTAACTTCAACTGTCTCAGGCCCCTTTGCTAGCATGATGTTAGCTGATCAAGGAGCAGAGGTTACTAAAGTAGAACCTCCAGGAATAGGAGATCTAGCTAGATTTATGGGGACAACCAAGACAGGGATAGGTGCAATGTTCACTGTTTTGAATAGAAACAAGAAATGCATTTGTTTAGATTTTAAAAACCCAGAAGACTTTGAAGTGCTTACGAAACTCATACAAGAGACAGATGTTCTTGTTGAAAATTACCGACCAGGAATAGTAAAAAAACTAGGTATTGATTATGATTCCGCCGTTAAGATCAATCCTGAAATTATATATTGTTCTATCTCTGGATACGGCCAGTCTGGGCCATATAAAGAAAGAAAGGTTTATGACCCCTTAATTCAAGCAACAGCGGGAACAGCTGCAGCCCAAAGTTCAAGTGATCCTGAATTCTTCAGAACAATAGTTTTTGATAAAGTTACTGCCTTAACTGCTGCGCAAACTATAACAAGTGCTCTTTTACAAAAGGAAAGGATAGGCAAAGGTCAATATATTCCAATATCCATGATGGATTCTGCTTTGTATTATTCTTGGCCGGACATGATGATGAATCAAACCTTCCTCGAAGGTGGAGAATCTATTGGTGAGTTGGCTGATTATTTCTCAGTTTACAAGACGAAAGACGGGTTTATTACTATTATTTTAGCTGCGAGTGATGAGGTTTTTAATCCATTTTGCGAGTACTTTAATGCTGATCTTCATAAAGATAAGAAGTTCTCTAATGCTGCAGCCAGAGTTAAAAATAAGGACGATCTTACTTCAGAAATAAATAAGATTACTCAGGAATACAATACTAAAGAGTTAATAGACCTTATGGATCTTCATGGAATTCCAGCCTCTGTAGTGAATCAACTAGACGATATATACAAGGATCCTCAAGTAATTGAACAAGGATCTTTGGTTGAAGTTGAGCATCCCATAACAGGAACAATGAGAATGCCTAGGCCTCCTTTTAAATTTCTTAATCAAGATAAATTTCCAAAAAAACAAGCAACAATTTTAGGAGCAGACACTAGAGAAGTTTTGGAGAGTTTGGGGGTAGAAAATGAACATATACTGAGAATAGAAGACAGAGAAGAGCAAAATAGAAAACTTCTTGCTAGTTTCAACTTAGACCAAGTTAAATAACAACAGGTAACGTGACATAATATGATTATTAAAAGATTAAAAGGGACTTAGGAAAGTATGATTAAAAAAATATTATTTTTCTTGCTATCAATGTTGCTAACTAGCTTTTTAGTTGGCGCTCAAACAACTATTTTAAATCTAATATGGCTTTCGAGCCTTGAAATGCCTGTAACTTTAATGGTTTACATCTCTAGTATTTTTCAGGATTTCTACATGCTGAGTCTTTCTCCTGTAGTTGGGATGTTGCCTATTTCAATTCCACCCCTTCTGCCAACCTTAATTTTTTTAGGTTTCCTTATAAGCTTCTTTGTCACTTGGCTAGCTCTTAAGTGGGTAAAAATAGAAAAAAAATACGCTTATGGTATTGCAGGAGCTGTAGCACTATTCTTTATAGTTTACTTGATGCCAGTTGTTTTCTTCGGGGTTGATATGCTGGCCGGAGCTAGGACACCATTGGGAAAACTGAGTTTAATCATTTGTGGGTACGTAGGGGGTCATTTTATGGGGTCTAAATTAAATAAAATTGAATTATGAAAATACTAAAACAAATAAGCTTAATAACAATTACATATTTTCTGTGTTTTAGTCTCTTTGCTAATAACCATGAAGAATCTTATAAATTAGAAGTCGTTGCTGAAGATCTTAGCTTCCCATGGGGAATAGCATTTATTTCTAATGAGGAAATTTTAATAACAGAAAAGACAGGTGAATTGAGATTAATCAGTCAAGGCGTGCTTCTTCCAGAACCTATAAGCGGTGTCCCTGAAAGCTTGTTTCGGGGCCAAGGTGGTTTGGAAGGTATCGTTCTGCACCCTAACTTTAAAGACAATCAATACATTTATCTTTCGTTCTCAGAGACAGATCAGAACAACAAAAAATTGAATACTCTTCGAGTGATAAGAGGAAAGTTGGAAGGAACTTCTTTAACTGAAGTTGAAACAATTTTTAGAGCAAGCCCTTCGAGAAAAACAGCAAATCATTACGGTGCTAAGATGGTTTTTTTAAAAGATGGCACGCTTCTAATTACGTCTGGAGATGGATTTAATTACAGGGAAGAAGCACAAAAATTGGATAATCATTTTGGAAAAATAATAAGAGTAAATGATGATGGCACAATTCCTCAAGACAACCCTTTTATTGAAACTCCTGGAGCAAAGCCTGAAATTTGGTCCTATGGTCATAGAAATTTACAGGGAATTGTTACTAATTTAGATGGTTCTGTGATCTATGAGCACGAGCATGGTCCGAGAGGCGGAGACGAATTAAATATTATTGAGAAAGGCAAAAACTACGGGTGGCCTGCTATTACATATGGAATTGATTACAGCGGTGCTCTTGTTTCTCCATTTAAAGAAAAAGAAGGCATGGAACAACCTATAAAATATTGGGTGCCTTCAATAGCTCCATCAGGAATGACTTTTTATAACGGAGACTTATTTCCTGACTGGAAAGGAAGTTTATTTATTTCAGCCCTGGTACCAGGAGATGTTAGAAGATTAGATTTAGAAGGTACCAACGTTGTTTCTGAAGAGGTCCTTTTTAATAAAATAGGAAGAATAAGAAATATTGTTACAGCCCCAGACGGAAGTTTGGTTATGGTGACAGATTCAAACAAAGGGAAACTTTACCGAGTTACCCCTAAATAATAAGGAGAAAATTATGATTGCAAGAGTGATATCAGGATTGATAGGTTTGTTTATGCTGTACTCAGCTTTAGGTTGGATTTTAGACCCGACTACCGCCGCCGCCGGCTTGGCAATGGTTCTAGTTGAAGGACCTGGAGAAAGCACTTTAGGTATGAATACCCAAATAGGAGACTTCACTTCTTTCTTTTTTACTGCCGGCTTGATGGCTTGTATAGGTGCTTACAGAAATGAACATGTTTGGCTTTATGCAACTATAAGTTTGCTAGGATCTGCAGCTCTTTTTAGGTCTTATGCTGGCCTAGTTCATGGTGCAGACTATTTAATGCCAGCAATTGTGGCTGAAGTTATTATGGCAGCGCTTTTATTATTGAGTGTCTATTTAATGAAAAAAGCTGATTCTTAATTTTAAAGCATGGATTCATTAAATGGATATCCTAGATTTCTAAATGATACAGCTGTAACTAGACAAGACGAATTTACGTATTTAGGTGAAGTAACTGATGCATGGAGTATTGGCGGAGTAGCTAATGGCGGTTACTCTATGGCTATAGCTGCAAGAGCCTTATCAGACTGTCTTGAACACAAAGATCCATTGTCAATAACCGGTCATTACCTTTCTAGAGCTGAGCCCGGTCCTGTAACGCAGTTGTAAGATTTATACAAAGCGGAAAAGAGCGAATACGTTTTACTGCTAGCTTTACAGACTTTTTGAAGTCTTCTGGTGATACCTTATATGAAAGAGAGCCGTTAAAGTTTCCACCCATCTCAGAATGTATAAAAATGCCTTATATAGAAGGTTTTACCCCGATACTTGAGAAACAAATAGATAGAAAGTTTACCCCAACATCCGATTGGTGGAATGAAGATAGAAATAGAGACAGGGCTTCTTTAGATGCTTATTATTCTTGGCCTGCAGGAGAACAAATAGATTTATTTAGTCTTGTTTTCTTTCTAGATACTATGACTCCACCTGTATTTAATAGACTGGGTGCAAGAGGATGGGTTCCTTCCATTGAGCTTACTATTCACTTGAGGGCAAAACCTGTTCCAGGACCAGTTTTAATGCGAGGTAAAACTGACTTTGTTACTTCAGGTTTTTTAGGAGAAGATGATGAAATATGGGATGCAGGTGGAAATATAGTAGCTGAAGCTAGACAAATGGCTAAATTAAGAATGCCTAAAAAGTAGAATACGATATCGACTAACTATGTGACTATGATAAAGTCACGCACTGATTTTTAATAATAGGATTATTTATGAAATTTAAAGGGACTAAAGACTATATATCAACAGATGATTTAAGCATGGCAGTTAATGCTGCCATAGAATTAGAAAAACCTCTATTGATTAAAGGTGAACCAGGAACTGGTAAGACTATGCTTGCGGAAGAAGTTGCTTCTGCTCTTGATATGGAGCTAATAACATGGGATATAAAATCAACAACTAAAGCTAAACAAGGTCTTTACGAGTATGACGCCGTAACTAGATTACGGGATTCTCAATTGGGAGATGAGAGAGTTGAAGATATATCTAATTACATTCAAAAAGGGAAAATGTGGGAGGCTTTTACTTCAGAAGAAAGAGTTGTTCTTCTTATCGATGAGATAGACAAAGCTGATATAGAGTTTCCAAATGACTTGCTGCAAGAAATTGACCGTATGGAGTTTTTTGTATATGAAACTAAAAAAACAGTAAAAGCAATTCATAGGCCTGTAGTTATTATTACCAGCAATAACGAGAAAGAACTTCCAGATGCTTTTTTAAGAAGATGTTTTTTTCATTACATTAACTTCCCTGATAGAAAAACCATGGAACAGATTATTAAAGTACATCATCCTAAAGTTAAAAAGGCTTTGGTTAAGGAGGCTCTAGAAATTTTCTTTGATATTAGAAAAGTGCCTGGCATGAAGAAAAAACCTTCTACCTCAGAAGTAATAGATTGGTTAAAACTATTAATGGCAGATGATATACCTGATGAAATTTTTAAAAATAGAGATCCTTCAAAAGCAATACCTCCTCTTTATGGTGCACTCATCAAGAATGAGCAAGATGTTCAATTATTAGAAAGATTAGCCTTTATGGCCAGAAGGGAAGGTAATTCTGGTTAACAAGAATGTTTATTTCTCTTTTTAACACCCTAAGGTCTACTGGAGTTCCTTGCTCGCTAAGGGAGCTTCTTGACCTGATAGCTGCGATGGAAAAGAATTTAGTTTTTGCTGACATGGACAAATTCTATTTTTTAAGCCGAGCTATTCTTGTTAAAGATGAAAAACACTACGATAAATTTGATCGTGCCTTTGATATTTATTTTAAAGGCATTGAAAGTCTTGATGATATTTTAGAAATGTTAATACCGGAGGAGTGGCTAAAAGCAGAATTTGAAAAATATTTAACCGAAGAAGAATTAGCAAAAATTAAAAGTTTAGGCGGGCTAGAAAAATTACTAGAAGAATTTAAAAAACGTCTTGAGGAACAAGATGAAAAGCACGAAGGTGGCAATAAATGGGTAGGCACAGAAGGAACCTCTCCTTTTGGAAATTCTGGAGATAACCCTGAAGGTATACGAGTTGGCGGTCAAGGTGGTAAAGGAAAAGCTGTCAAAGTATGGGAGGCTAGAGATTTTAAGAACCTTGATGACAATGTTGAACTTGGAACTAGAAATATGAAAGTAGCCTTAAGAAGATTAAGAAAACTCATAAGAGATAGCGCCCAAGAAGAATTTGACTTGGATGGGACTATAAATGAAACAGCGAGAAAAGCAGGCATGCTTGATGTTATGTTTAGGCCTGAAAAAAGGAATGCAGTTAAAGTATTGGCTCTCTTCGATGTGGGCGGATCTATGGACCCTCACATAAGGGTATGTGAAGAATTATTCTCGGCATGTAAAACAGAATTTAAGAATTTAGAGTATTTTTACTTTCACAACTTTGTCTACGAAACTGTTTGGAAGGACAACAGAAGAAGACAGAATGAAAGAATGTTAACGGAAGATATTATTCACAAGTATTCAGCAGACTATAAGATTATTTTTGTTGGCGATGCAACAATGGCACCTTATGAAATTACAAACCCCGGAGGAAGTATAGAACATTGGAATGAAGACTCTGGAGCTTTATGGATGAAACGCTTGGTAGATGTATACGAAAAAGTTATTTGGCTAAATCCTGTGCCTAAAGAGCATTGGGAATACAGTTCTTCCGTTGAACTTACTCGATCTTTAATTGAAGACAACATGTTCCCTTTAACCATAAGAGGCTTAGAGGAAAGTATGGCCTTTTTGAGTAAATAAGATATTTTATTGATGTCAGCTCTTTTAATTAAGAACTTAAAGAAAGTTTATCAAGGCGGCCTTGAAGCACTAAAAGGAATTGACTTGGAAGTTGAAAAGGGCGATTTCTTTGCCCTACTTGGTCCCAATGGTGCTGGAAAATCAACGACAATTGGAATCATTAGCTCTTTAGTTACTAAATCTTCAGGAAAAGTAGAAATTCTAGGAATTGATATAGATGATAACCATTCTTTAGCTAAGAAAAAGTTAGGTGTGGTAGGTCAGGAAGTAAACTTTAATCAGTTTGAGAAAGTAGGGGATATTATTAGAAATCAAGCAGGTTACTATGGTTTAAGCTTTAAAGAAGCAAGAGAAAACACCAAGTTCTACATGAAAAAGCTAGATATTTGGGATAAACGTAACGAGCAGGCACGTAAGTTATCGGGGGGTATGAAAAGAAGAATAATGGTAGCCAAAGCTCTAGTAAACAAACCTGAGCTTTTAATACTAGACGAGCCAACTGCAGGTGTTGATATTGAATTAAGAAGGTCTCTTTGGGATTTCCTTACGGAAATTAATCATTCTGGTACCAGTATTATTTTAACTACTCATTATTTAGAAGAGGCTGAAAGACTTTGTAGAAATATAGCGATCATAGATAATGGTGAAATTGTAGAGAACACAAGCATGCAAGAACTACTTACAAGACTTGAAGTAGAAACTTTTGTATTTGATTTAGAAGAAGATATAAACAGTCTTCCGAGCATAGCCGATTATGAGTTAAAAATAGAAAACCCAAGAAAAATTAGTGTAACCATTAAGAAAGGACAGGGGTTAAATGAAATATTTTCTCTTTTGAGTAACTCAGGAATAAAAATAGCTAGTATGAGGAATGAAACTGGAAGGCTTGAAGAGCTATTCTTGGGGCTTGTTGAGCCAACAATTAAAGAGACTGAGCATGGATATCACTGAACAATTACGAGCGTTGGCTACAATTATTCGTAAAGAGGTCCATAGATTCCTTCGAATATGGATGCAGACGCTCATACCGCCTGCAATTATGATCATGCTGTACTTCGTAATATTTGGTGAGATTATTGGATCAAGAATAGGAAAAATGGGCGACTTTGATTACATGCAGTTCATGGTCCCAGGTTTAATTATGATGTCAGTGATCAGCAACTCGTACTCCAATGTAGTTTCATCATTCTTTGGCCAAAAATTTTCGAGAAGTGTTGAGGAGCTTCTAATTACACCACTTCCAAACTATATAATCTTAATAGGTTGGGTGTTCGGAGGAGTAGCAAGAGGTTTGATGGTTGGTGCTATTGTCACAGTGGTTTCATTGTTTTTTTCGGAATTAACTGTGGTTAATTGGCCGTTAGCTATTTTTGTAGTATTTCTTACTTCAGTTTTATTTTCCTTAGGTGGTTTTTTAAATGCTTTATTTGCTGAATCTTTTGACGATATTTCAATTATTCCTACCTTTGTTCTTCAGCCTCTTATCTATTTAGGTGGAGTTTTCTATTCGATAACTTTATTAGGGGAACCTTTTAAAACAATTTCTTTGGCTAACCCAATTCTTTATATGGTTAATTCTTTTCGGCAGGCAATATTGGGAGTCTCAGACTTAGCTTCCCTAGGAATTTCTTTAAATGTTGCAATTGGAATGATCTTATTTTTTATTGCACTTTTCTCTTCAATTGCACTTTGGCTTTTAAACACTGGTAAAGGTATTAGATCTTAATGAATGAACTGCCATTAGGTAAACCTTCTGATTACCCCAAGTCTTATGATCCTAATTTGTTGATATCTATCAATAGATTTGATATTAGAAAACAAACAGGACTTGATTCCTTATTAACAAATATGCATGGAATTGATGCTTGGACTTCCTATGAACTTTCATGGTTAGATTTAAATTCTATTCCAAAGAACGAGATTCTATATTTGACTTATGACTCTTCTTCTAAAAAATTTATAGAATCAAAATCTCTAAAGCTTTACCTAAACTCCTTAAATAACTGTAAATTTATAAATAAAGAAGATTTATTAAAAACCTTACAAGAAGATATTGGTAGTTGTATTCAGAGTAATATTACGATTGAAATATTACCAACTCCTAAATCAATAGAAGATTCAAGTCTTTGCATTGATGACTCTATCGTTCAATCAGTAAGTAAAAAAGTTAATTCTTTAGTTTTACAAACAAAAGAAATGACCTTGGAAGAAAACCTCTCTTCTCGTTTATTTAGAAGCTTATGTCCAATTACTTCTCAACCAGATTGGGCAACTATAACTATTTATTACAAAGGTCCTCAAATTGTTCATGAAACATTATTAAGTTATTTATTGTCGTACAGGAATCATCAAGGATTTCATGAAGATTGCGTAGAAAGAATATTTTCTGATATTTTAAAAAGATGCTTCCCAGAATCTCTGACTGTAAGAGCTAATTTTTTAAGAAGAGGGGGTATAGAGATAAACCCTATTCGATCGACAAGCATCGAGTTCGAAAAGGAAATATTTAGGAGCGACAGGCAATGACACAGGTTAATTCTGATCGAATAAAGGAACTGGAGACTAGATCTATTTTTCAAGAAGACGCTATAGAACGTCTAAGTGATGAAGTTAGATTGCAGCAAATAGAAATAATAAAACTTAAAGATGATCTTGAGCAACTAATGGATATTTTGAAGGAATCCTCATCAAATAACACTAAGACTAGTGAGAAACCTCCTCATTACTAGGTTGTAATAGATATAGAGTTATAATTGCTTTTTTATTTCAAAATTAATAATTGGAGAGATGGCAGAGTGGTCGATCGCGCACGCTTGGAAAGTGTGTAAGGTGTCAAAGCCTTCGAGGGTTCGAATCCCTCTCTCTCCGCCATATAAGTCTTCAAATCTCATAAAGACAATTAATAACTCTTTCCATTAATATGGTTTAATCTAGATTATAAATTTAGGGAGAATTATGAATAAAGTTATTGCTAGTGATAAAAAAGATATGGGTTTAATTGAATGTGTTAACTCGTTGAATAAACTATTAAAATTGAGGGCCGTACCAATTGGAATGAAACTATTTTCAACAAAAGAAGAAATGGAAGAAGTTGAAAAAATTCGAAGACCAAAAGGGGTTTTTACCACCGATCAAATAGTAGGACAGGCTTGTAGAAATGGTTGGACGGTAGGCATAACAGCGGAAGATTTAGTTGGGGCTCAGTGCAGCACAGTTATAGGACTCCATCCTAGAAGTGAAGAATGGTTATCTGGTAAACAAATGGCAGGAGTCTGGTTTGAAACAGAAGAAGAATCTTCCGAACACCAGAAAGCAATGGATGTTGTTCCCTTTGGTGAATACGAGGCGATGGTGGTTAGTCCTCTCTCTAGCGGACGTTTGGATCCGCCTGATATATGTTTAATTTATGCCACTCCAGCGCAAATGATTTTATTTATTAATGGACTCCAGTGGTCAGGTTATAAAAAACTAGAATGGGGGTGCGTTGGAGAGTCTGCTTGTGCTGATTCTTGGGGAAGGGCACTTAAGACAGGAGAGCCTAGCCTTTCAATACCTTGCTTTGCAGAGAGACGTTATGGCGGTGTAATGGAAGATGAACTATTAATGGCAATTCCGCCACAATTTTTACCCAAAGTGATTGAAGGTTTGGAGCGTCTTTCTAGGAATGGCTTAAGATATCCTATTGCCCCATATGGCATTAATAATGATGCGAAGGCAGGCATGGGAGTTAGTTATTAACTTCTTGATTTAATCCATTACAATGGCGCCCTCAAAAATGATAATTTAATTTAGTCTTTATTAATGACCATGCAATTAGACCTTGGATGGGAGGAATGGGTAAGCCTCCCAGCTATAAATTTACCCGCCATAAAGGCAAAGATTGATACAGGTGCTCACACCTCTGTTCTGCATGCTAAGCATATAGAAGCTTTTAAGGTTGGAAAAAAGAAGTATGTACGATTCGAGGTTTCGCCCTTGCCTGAGAAACCAAAACTTATTATTTCATGTTCAGCTCCTTTGATCGGCAGAAGAACCGTAACAAGCTCGAATGGTGAATCTGAGAAGAGATATTTTATTAAAACAAGTATCGAGATTTCAGGAGAGACTTGGCCGATAGAAATTTCTTTGACTGACAGAATTACTATGCAATATAGGATGTTGGTTGGTAGAACGGCTATAGGGACTGAGATGACAGTTCATGCTACTGAAAGTTTTTTGAATGGGCAGCCATCTAAAAACCCTTACACGAGTAAGAGAAAGGCTAAACTACGCTCTAGACGAGCGTTACGCATTGCCTTATTAACAAGGGAACCTAACAATTACACTTCGAAGAGAATTGAAATAGCTGGTAGGCAAAGAGGTCATCAAGTTGAGGCTTTCAACTCGTCTAGGTGTTATTTAGATGTAGATACCCAAAAACCAGATATTTATTATGATGCCAGTCCGTTGCCTAAATACGATGTAGTCATACCGCGTATTGGAGCTTCTATTACTGCTTATGGGTTAGCTGTTACTAGACAATTTCAATTAACTGGAGCTTTACCGCTTAACGAACCTCAAGCAATAGCAAATTCGCGCGATAAACTCCTTGCCCATCAATTATTAGCCTCGGCAGGAATTAATATGCCTATAACTGGATTTGCATCATCGCCTAAGGATACAAATGGAGTTATCAATGCAGTTGGAACTATTCCCCTAATCATTAAGCTAATAGAATCTTCTCAAGGCAAGGGTGTTATTTTAGCTGAAACAAAAAAAGCAGCAGAGACTGTGATTGGAGCTTTTAGAGGGCTTAATGCTAATTTCCTTGTTCAAGAATATATTAAAGAGTCTAAAGGAGAAGACCTTCGTTGTTTGGTGATTGATGGAAAAGTTGTAGGTTCTATTATTAGATCCAATAAGGGTGGTGATTTTAGATCAAATTTACACCAAGGGGGTGTTGCTGAAAGCACGACTATAAGTCCTAAAGAAAGAGGGATTGCAATAAGAGCAGCTAAAGCAATTGGATTGTCCGTAGCTGGAGTGGATATACTTAGGAGCAACAGAGGTCCTTTGGTACTTGAAGTTAATAGTTCTCCTGGCATACAAGGTATAGAAAAAACATTAGGTCTTGATATAGCTGGAGAAATCATAGCTTATTGTGAAAGAAGGTTAGGTATAGGTAATTAAATTAAAAAATGAGAAAAATATGAAAAATCTTAATGGAAAAACATTATTTGTTTCAGGAGCAAGTAGAGGAATTGGTCTTGCAATAGCAAAGAGAGCTGCTCAAGATGGTGCCAATATAATTTTGGCAGCTAAAACAGCTGAACCCCATCCTAAATTACCAGGAACTATTTATACGGCTGCGAAAGAAATTATAGAGTGTGGTGGTAAAGCGTTGCCAATAGTTTGCGATATAAGAGATGAAGAACTAGTCAGACAGGCTGTAAACTCTGGAGTTGAAGAGTTCGGAGGTATTGATATTTGCATTAATAACGCCAGCGCAATACAGCTAACTAATACTCTCCAGACAGATATGAAGCGATATGATTTAATGCATCAAATTAATTCTAGAGGTACTTTTCTAGTCAGCAAAGCTTGCTTACCTCATCTACTGAAATCGGATAATCCTCATATCTTAAATCTATCACCACCACTTGATATGAATGCAAAATGGTTTGGGCCGCACGTTGCTTATACTATGGCTAAATATGGCATGAGTCTTTGTGTGTTAGGCATGGCTGAAGAATTTAAAGATCAAGGAGTTGCAGTAAATGCACTCTGGCCAAGAACAGCTATTGCAACAGCAGCAATTAAAAACGCACTTGGAGGAGAATCTGTGATGAGTATCTCTAGATTTCCAGAGATAATGGGCGATGCAGCTTATATAATTCTTACTAAGCCCTCTAAAGAATTTACGGGTAATTTTTGTATAGACGATACTTTGTTAGCAGAAAACGGAGTTACAGATTTTTCGATTTATGCAGAAGTTCCATTTAATCAATTAGCACCTGATTTTTTTGTACCAGAGGATAGCAAACCTCCAAAAGCCGCACAAGAAAGTTAAATACCAATGAAGACAATTGAAGAGATAAAAGAATTTAAATACAAAATAGATGAAATATGGTCAATTATTTCAGATATCTCCAGAAGCGATTGGGTTCCGGGAGTTAAAAATATTATTTTGGATGGAGATACTAGAATCTTTGAAATGGAAGGAATGGGAGACCTAGTAGAAAGGATTATTAGTTGTAATGATTTAAGTTATGAACTGAAATACAGTGCAATCAAAACTGCTGTGCCTATAAAACATCATTTAGCAATAATTAGACTGACTAAAGTAGGTGATAAGACAGTCTTTAACTGGTCCACTGAAATTGAACCAGAAGTTTTTGCTGACGCTATACAAGCAGGTATGAAAGAATCATTAAAGGGATTACAGCAAGTTTTAGATTCATAAAATTACTAGCTTTCAAGCTTAAATATATCAATTGTGAAAGGTAAATTTAACTGTTAAGGTAAATTTCTGCGCCTGGGGGGGTTATGCTAGTTTTAAGTAGAAGAGTTGATGAATCAATGTTCATTGGAGATGATATCAAAATAACTGTTTTGGATATAAGGGGAGGACAAGTACGTCTTGGCATAATTGCCCCTGAGTCTATAAAAGTTCACAGAGAAGAAGTTTATAATAGAATAAATAAGGACACTCAATCTTAATTTACGCAAAGACTAAATTTCTATATTCATAAAGGGTTATAATTCTCGAATAGGGGCTGTAGCTCATTTGGATAGAGTGTCTGGCTACGAACTAGAAGGTAGCAGGTTCGAATCCTGCCAGCCCCGCCATATACTTTTCTTACCAATTATCTACAATGAATTATTAGGTTAATTAAGGAGGATAGTATGCACCCAATAAAAAAATGGCATGAGCTTATTGAAACTGGTAATAAAGAAATTTACGACGAAATTCTTGCTGATGACGTAGTCTTCTACTCTCCCGTGGTTCACACTCCTCAAAAAGGAAAAGAAATAACTAAGATTTATTTATCTGCAGCAGGGAATGTTTTTGGAGATAGTAAAAAAGAAAGTGCACCCAAAGATTCTTTCTCAAACTTTAAATATACAAAAGAAATAATTGGAGAAAATAACGCTTGTTTAGAATTTGAAAATACAATAAATGGCATCCATTTAAACGGCGTTGATTTGATAACCTGGAATGAAGATAACCTTATAACAGAATTTAGAGTTTTAGTTAGACCCTTACAGGCGGTTAACATGCTTCATAAGATGATGGGCGAGATGTTAGAAAAAATGAACAAGCAATAATCTAAGATGGATCATTCTATATTGAAAAAACTTGCTGCTTGGTCAATACATATATTTACTGCTTCAGGAATTTTCTTAGGTTTTTTAGCACTTCTTGCCTCTATTAATAATGACTTTACTCTAGCTATTCTATTTTTGGGCTTGGCTTTATTTATTGACGGTGTAGATGGGACCTTGGCCAGATGGTTGGATGTAGAAAGAGTAACTCCCAATATAGATGGATCAATATTAGATATTATTATTGATTACTTTAATTATGTTTTAGTACCGACATTTATGATCCATTGGTTT
>LWDU01041008.1_pt1 | contig 70301 bp, 26 predicted proteins | sample 727161 | NCBI WGS metagenome assembly LWDU01 (sample SAMN04566230, study PRJNA314399) | hydrothermal vent metagenome | isolation source: deep sea hydrothermal plume seawater | place: Mexico: Gulf of California, Guaymas Basin | collected 2004-07-11 | reverse complement strand
CCAGTGCCACAACAGAGCAACGCGTAGCTCCGGAAACGGATAGCCAGCAGCGTATTGCAACCATATGGCAGCAACTACTTAAACATGAAGATTTTGGTATCCATACCGATTTATTTTTGGCAGGTGGCAACTCCTTACTCGCTTTGCGCTTAATCTCAGAATTAGCCAGAGAATTTGGTCAGCGAATTCGAGTTGAAGATATTTTTACTTTTCCAACCATAGCGGGTCAAGCTAATATTCTTGATGCAGATAAAAGGCATCAATTACAAGATGAATGGCCAGAAGTTAAAGTTTATAAGGAGGCAAGGTCGGCACTGACATTTTCTCAGGAACGGTTATGGTTTTTGAATAATCTTGAAAGTGCAGCCACGATTTATCATATTCCACTGATATTTCGCTTGCGAGGCGTATTAAATACAGAGGCATTACAGTCTGCTATTGCCGATTTAGTGAATCGGCACCATGTTTTACGCAGTAAGATTAGTGAGCAGAATAATCAGCTTGAGCAACAGCTTTTAACCGATATTAACACGACTATTAAACACTATTCGGCGGACAATGTTAAAGCCCAAAGCTTTGAAGGAATTGTTGAATATGAAGTGTTAGAGCGATTTGATTTATTAGTTGGACGCGTGTTTAAAACAGTGTTGTTAGAAATAGAACCGCAACACAATGTTTTGCTATTAATGATGCACCATATTATTTCTGATGGTTGGTCGGTGAATATTTTGCTTAATGATTTATCACATTTATACCAGCAACATTTATCGCAGGAATACTCAGAAAAGCTGCCCGAATTAAGTGTTCAATATACCGATTATAGCCGATGGCAAAGACAACTCAGTGATGGAGGCTGGTTTGAGTCGGCTCATAACTATTGGTTGCAAGCCTTAGATAATGTACCCACAACATTAGCGTTAAATTACGATAAATCACGCCCACAATTACCCACATTTAAAGGAGCAATGGGGTTTTCAGAAATACCCTCTGCGCTTAAATCAAAATTGCTGGCCTATGGGCGGCAACAGGCAGTTACACCTTATATGTTGCTGTTATCAGTATTTTCCATGGTGTTATATCGTTACAGTGGACAGAAGGATTTCTTGATCGGTACGCCTATTGCCAACCGACCCAAGCAGAAAACTCACCATTTAATGGGCTTATTTGTAAACACTGTGTTGATGCGGATACAGATAGACCCAACGCAGCCATTTGAGCAGTTTCTTGGTACAGTAAGGCAAACTGCACTATCCGCTTATGAGTATCAGTATTATCCTTTCGAACGCTTATTGGATGCCTTACAACCTGAAAGGGACCTGGCCATCATGCCATTGTATCAAGTGATGTTTGACTATCAGGAACAAGGGAGACAAAATTTTGAATTAGCCGGAATGGATGTGCAAGCCGTAGAACTGTCCAGTATTAGTTCCAAATGTGACCTGACATTCAATGTGATTGAGCAGGGTGATAAATGGACGCTGTCTATAGAATACAGCACTGATTTATTTGAGCAGGAAAGTATTAAACAGTTACTCACGGTCATAACTCATGCACTGCAAGAACTGCTTGAACAGCCCCGGAAAAGCTTAAACCGTATTGTATTATTACCACCGCATAATGAAAATAAAATACGCGACCAGTGGAATGCGACAGAGCAGGATTATTCAACCACCTTGTTGCCCGAATTGTTAAGCCAGCAAGCGGCTAAAACCCCCGACAATATTGCATTGGTGTATGAACAGCAAAGCTTAAGTTATCAAGCGCTAGAAACACGTAGTAATCAATTGGCAAATTATTTAAGGCAACAAGGTGTTAATCAGGAAAGCCTGATTGCTGTATGTATGCAGCGTAGTCTGGAACTGGTTATCAGCCTGCACGCCATTGTTAAGGCTGGCGGTGCTTATATTCCGTTAGATCCTGACTATCCGCAGCAACGCCTGGACTATATGATCCAAAATAGCGGGGCGCAATACTGCTTATTTCAATCGGCTTTATCTGATAAGTTAACGGATTTTACTGGGCAACTTATTAACAGTGAACAAATTGCCCAAACAGTGCAACAGCAATCTGATAAACCGCCGCCGCTCAACCTGCATCCCGATAATATCGTGTATATCTTATATACATCGGGCTCTACCGGTTTGCCCAAGGGTGTTGCCAATAGCCATGGTGCATTGGCTAACAGGCTCAATTGGATTCAACGCCGGTTTCCTATCGGCCAAAATGATGTGGTGCTACAAAAAACACCGTGCAGTTTTGATGTCTCTGTCTGGGAATTTTTTGAGGCAACCATAACTGGTGCAAAATTGGTGATAGCTAAACCAAATGGGCATAAAGACAGCCATTATTTAACCCAACTGATTCAACAGCAAAAAATCACCACACTGCACTTTGTTCCAGCTATGTTGCAGGTCTTTATAGAAGAGCCGGAGGCCATTAACTGCACCAGTTTAAAAAGAGTTTTTTGTGGCGGTGAGGCTTTGCCGTTAAATCTGCAACAACAGGTACAAAACACTCTAAGCGCACAACTGCTTAATCAATATGGGCCTACAGAGGCTGCTATTGATATAAGTGTTTGGGAGTGTCAGGCAGACGATACCCAAAGTAGCACTATAGCTATCGGTACGCCCATTGATAATATCCAACTCTATATTCTGGATGAACAATTACAAATCGTACCTATAGGTGTAGCGGGTGAACTTTATATTGCCGGAATCGCCTTGGCACGAGGCTATCATAATCAAGCAGCACTGACAGCAGAGCGGTTTATTCCCAATCCATTTGGGCAAGGTGGCCGGATATATCGCACGGGTGATATTTGTAAATACCGGAATAATGGCGTTATCGATTATTTAGGTCGAGAAGATGGACAAGTAAAAATAAGAGGTTTTCGGATAGAGCTGGGTGAAATAGAAAGCATCTTAAAGCAACATATAGAGATACAAGATGCCATCGTTAAAGTCTGGACGCAAGGAAAAAGTAAGCGGCTGGTTGCTTATTTGGTGGCTAGGAGCAATAAAAATATAGAGCAGGACATTAAGCAACACCTACAAACGCTACCCGATTATATGCGCCCTAGCCAATATGTAATGCTAGATAGCTTGCCTTTAACAAGCAGTGGCAAACTGGATAGACGGGCTTTACAAGAGCCGGAAATTAAAAGCCAGCAACAATATACAGCGGCCAGAAATGATGTGGAACAGACACTGGTAGATATTTGGCAGACGGTACTTAAATTAAAACAAATTGGCGTTACCGATAATTATTTTGAGCTAGGTGGGGATTCTATTTTAAGTATACAGGTCGTATCCAAAGCTAAACAAGCAGGGCTTGAACTGCGGATTGAAGACCTGTTTTTGGGGCAAACGATTGAGGCACTAGCACAAAGTTGCTCAACAACCAGTCAGATAAAAGCTGAACAAGGCATGGTCAGTGGCGATATGTTGTTAATGCCCATTCAGCATGAGTTCTTTGAGAAAACCCAGCAAGACAGACACCATTTTAACCAATCGGTATTGTTAGAAGTGGCGGCATCATTGGATCAGTTAGCTATTCAGAAAGCAGTAGATTGCCTGTTAAAACACCATGATGCGCTACGCTTGCAGTTTAAAAAACAGGGTGAAGAAAAGCAAATATATATCCAGAGTAATTATGACCTGAACGCGGTTTTTCAATGTAGAACATTTGCCAGTACGGATGACTTAAGCGCACAGTTACAGAGCATTCAAGCCAGTTTCAAACAGGGCAAAGACTTGTTAATTAAAGTGATCTACTTTACACCTGAACAGTCATTAATGACGGGTCGGCTTTTTATAGTGATTCACCATTTGGCTGTAGATGGAGTTTCCTGGCGGATTATTCTGGAAGATTTACAGCATGCGTACCAGCTGCTTGTTGAACAAAAAACAGTTTCATTTCCCAAAAAAACGACAGCCTTTTCTGAATGGAGCACTCGTTTAAAGGACTGGGCATATCAGCTGGATGATTTAAAGTTTGATATATGCTATTGGCAAGATTACTGTCACCAGAGCTATTTAAAATTACCGCTGGATAGTCTGGTAAAAGAGCCGGTAAAACTGGCAGATACAGAGATTAAAACGCTACATTTTGATAAATCACTCAGCCTGGCATTAATGCAAGCCCCCAGATTTTTGTCCGCGACGGTGGAAGAAATTTTGCTGGCAGCTTTAGTGAGTAGTCTTTGGCAGTGGCAAGGTAAACAGAATCTGGTTATCGAACTTGAAGGGCATGGCAGAGAAAACGTATTCCCTGATTTGGATGTTTCGCGCACGGTAGGCTGGTTTACCACTTTATTTCCACTGGTCATTAGTCAAAGCGGAGATACTGAATTACAGGCTGTTAAATCTGCATTTAGCACATTGCCTAATCGCGGCTTAAGCTATGGCGTACTTAAATACTTATCCAAAGACACCGACTTGCAACAGCAGATGGCTGCAACAGAAACGGCAGGAATACGCTTTAATTATCTGGGGCGGTTTCAATCGGCTCAAGCAGATTCGGCATTAATAGGGCAGGCATCAGAAAATCGTGGGCAGGAGTGGTCAGCACAGCAACACTTTGACTTATTAATGGATGTGAATTGCGCTGTTTATGAAGACTGTTTACAGTTGGACTGGCGTTTTAGTGAATTACAATTTAATCCAGAAACAATTGATCAGTTACTGGCTGGGTTTAAAGAAAAATTACAAAACCAGTTGCAGTCCATCGTTGCAGAATTACAATCGCCATTTCCATTGGCACGTATGAGCGATCAGCGGTTACAGAATATTGATAATTACAGTCAGTTGGAAGATGTTTATCCATTATCACCCTTACAACAAGGGCTATTATTTCACAGTGTTTATGCACGTGAATCCAGTAGTTATTTGCAGCAGGTATGCTGGCAATTTAAGGGCACTTTAAATACTGAACTTTGGCAACAATCCTGGCGACAGTTAATTGAAATACATCCCGTATTAAGAACAGGGTTTGATTGGAAAGGTTCAGAACAGCCACTACAACTGGTTTACAAACAGGTTGATTTGTTGTGGCAGACATTAAACTATTCTAAAGTCAGCACAGAAAAATTTGATAAAGTCATAACAGATTTTATACATGACGACAGGAATAACCCTTTTGATACCCGCAAAACGCCGCTAATCCGGTTTGCATTATTAGATTTTGGTTCAGGTCATTATTTCTTTGTCTGTACCCATCACCACCTTTTGCTGGATGGCTGGAGTCTGCCAAAGTTACTAGAGGATGTGTTTAAAATATATGCCGCCAAACTTAAAGGAGAGGTGGCTCGATTAACAACGAGAAAGCCCTTTAGAGATTATATCGAATGGTTATCAGAACTTGATTCGTTGGAACAGGAAAGATTCTGGCAACAAAAACTAAAAGGTTTTTCCGCGACCAATAAACTCAGCATAGATCTGGGGGGCGAAGCGCATAATCAGAGTGCTGTATTTCAACAGCAAACTATTATATTAAATGAGGGGCTGACCCAAGCTATCGAGACTTTCTCAAGGCAACAGCGCGTTACTATTAATATCATTACTCAGGCCGCTTGGGTTATTTTATTAAGTCGTTATTGCAATAGTAAAGATATCGTTTTCGGTCTCACCGTTGCAGGTCGCCCCGCCGCTTTGCCGGATGTTGAAAATATACTGGGGTTGTTTATTAATACCGTGCCAGTGCGTACATTACTGACTGATGAGCAAACCGTTAGCCAATTATTGAAACAACTCTTTAAAGATCATTTTGAACGGGAGTCATATTCGCATATTCAATTAGCAGAATTGCAAGCATTAAGCGATATACAAGGGGGGCAGGGATTATTTGATACCCTGTTTATCTTTGAAAATTACCCTGTAGATGAAACTCTGGAACAAAAAACAACCACCTTAAGTGTGGAAGATTTTAAGGTATATGAACAAACGGATTTGCCATTAACATTGTTAATTGCCCCAGGTAAGCAACTATCAATTACGGTCTCTTATCAACAGCAACGCTTTAATGAGTCGGCTATACAAGCATTGCTGGGACATTTTCAGCACATTATGACAGCCATTTTGTTGGCGGAGAATCAGCGGGTAGAGCACGTTCAGTTATTAAGTTTTGCCGAGCAACAAGAACTGTTACTTAGCAATGAAAAAGCAGTTGACAAGGATTGTTTAACCGTAGCCATCAGCCTGCATAAGCTAATTGAGCAGAAAGTAACGCGTTTTGCAGACAAAGTTGCGGTTCAGTTTGCAGACCAGAAACTTACTTATCAGCAATTAAATTCTCAGGCAGATCAATTAGCGCAGCACCTATTATCGCAAGGGATAGGTCGTGAAAATATCATCGCTATTTGTCTGCCGCGTTGTCTGGATATGATGGTTGCTGTATTAGCGGTATTAAAAACGGGCGCGGCTTACTTGCCACTGGACTTAAAACTGCCGCATAAACGCTTGCAGTTTATGTTGGCAGACTCGGGTGCCGCATTGTTGATTAGCAAAGGGGCTATCGGCTTTGACAGCCCTGCTCCCATTCTGGATTTGGCAATGTGGTCTGCGAATTCTGGTCAGCCAGTCAGCCCTGTTAATATTGTTGTTGATGCGAATAATTTGGCGTATGTTATCTACACTTCTGGCTCAACAGGCCAGCCTAAATCTGTGCAGGTTAGTCATAAAAATATCATTAATTTCATAACTACAATGGCAAATAAGCCGGGCTTAACAGAGCATGACCGCCTACTGGCAGTTACTACATTAGCCTTTGATATTGCTGCGCTGGAACTTTACCTGCCCCTAGTAGCCGGAGCTACAGTAGTTATTGCAGATAATCAGGAAACTGCCGATGGTTATGCCTTAAAAGCTTTATTAGAGCAGCAAAAAATTACCGCAATGCAAGCCACACCCGCAACATGGCGGCTACTATTGGCGGCGGATTGGCAGGGCAGCCAGCAATTTAAAGTACTCTGCGGGGGCGAAGCATTTCCGGTTAATTTGGCAGAAAAATTACGGCAGATTACGGCTCAGGTCTGGAATGTATATGGACCTACGGAAACCACAGTCTGGTCAAGTTGTTGGCAGGTGGACGATTCTACCTACATCAAGCTGGGGCAGCCAGTGGCAAATACACGGTTTTATATTGTCGATGAAAATCTTAAACTAGTACCCGCTAATATCCCTGGTGAATTAATGATTGCAGGGGCAGGTGTTGCACGGGGTTATAGAAATAGAGCAGGGTTAACTGCCGAGCGGTTTTTGCCTGATCTATTCACGGGTAGCGGTGAGCGAATGTATCGCACTGGAGATCAGGTGGTACGACACTTAGATGGTTCAATTGAATACCTAGGCCGCTTAGATTTTCAGGCAAAAATACGCGGTTATCGTATAGAACTCGGCGAAATTGAAAGCGTAATGGAAGCAATGCCTGATATTGAACAGGCAGTAGCCGTGGTGCTGGAATCTTCAGAAAACCAACAATTAGTCGCTTATTACCGTGGGCAGACAGTTGATGAAAAGCGAATAAAAGATACATTAGCAAGCCAATTACCCAGTTATATGATCCCTAGTCACTTTGTTCAAATGCAGGAGTTTACCTTAACGCATTCGGATAAAGTGGACAGAAAAGCATTGCCTAAACCACAGCATAGTCAGCTAGACACAACATCGCTTAGCCTCCCTAAGTCAAAACTGGAACAACAATTAATGGCCATTTGGCAAGCGGTATTACAACGGGAAGATTTTGGTGTAAATGATAACTTTTTTGATTTGGGAGGGCACTCATTACTGCTAATGCAGGTTAATGATTTGCTACAAAAACAATTAGACAAACCTATACAAACGGTAGATTTATTTCATTACCCCACTATCCGGAAACTGGTTACTCACCTTGAAGGTGATAGAGCAAATATTGCAGATTCTGTTAAACGGGCGGAACAAAAAGCACAGAAGCAGCGATCGGGTCGACGCAAAAGAACAATAAAAAAGGGATAAGCAATATGAATGAACAGCAGCCAACAGAAACTGAATTAGAGCCTATTGCTATAGTAAGTATGGCTTGCCGGTTCCCTAATGCTAATAATATTGATGAGTTTTGGAAAATACTCAGACAAGGCGAAGAGGCAATCAGCCGATTTACAGAGGATGAATTACTAGATGCAGGAGTAACTTCGTTAGAGCTTAACCAGTCTGAGTATGTTAAAGCAAAAGCAATAGTCGATGGAATTGAGGATTTTGATCCGCATTTGTTTGGCTATAGCCCAAGAGAGGCTGAGCTAATAGACCCACAGCAGAGAATTCTACTGGAATGTGCATGGCAAGTTCTGGAGCAAGCGGCTTTAAACCCGGATAGTTATCAAGGCGATATTGCCAGCTATGTGGGTGTGGGTATGAACACCTACTTGCTGAAAAATATATTGGCAGATTTTGCCCGTAAAGGTGAGGGCGATTATTATCAAATGATGCTGGGGGGGGATAAAGATTTTGCCGCTACTCGCCTGGCCTATAAACTCAACTTAAAAGGCTCCGCAGTCGCTGTTAATACCGCCTGTTCTACATCGTTAGTTGCCGTGCATTATGCCTGTCAAGGTTTATGGGACTATCAGTGTGATGCGGCTTTAGCCGGTGGCGCTTCTTTTTCAGTGCCGCAAAAAGAGGGTTATTTATATCAACAAGGGGGTATACGCTCGCCCGATGGGCATTGCCGAACATTTGATGAGCAAGCAAATGGAACAGTGCCTTCCAGTGGAGCAGGTTTGGTTTTATTAAAACGCTTAGAAGATGCACTCGCTGATAATGATACTATTTATGGCTTAATAAAAGGCTCTGCCGTTAATAATGATGGTGCCGACAAAATTGGTTTTACCGCACCTAGTGTAAACGGTCAGGCAGCCGTTATTGCAGAAGCGATGGCAGTGGCTAATGTAGCCCCGGAGACAATTGATTATATAGAAACGCACGGTACTGCAACGCCATTGGGCGATCCAATTGAGGTGGCTGCATTAAAGCTGGCTTTTGCTAATGACCGAAATAAGCAACATTGTGCGTTGGCCTCACTTAAAAGCAACTTTGGACATATGGATGCAGCAGCGGGTATTGCCGGTTTAATTAAGGCAACTCTGGCACTGTATCATCAGGAAATTCCTGCTTCTTTACACTTTAACCAGGCAAACTCAAAAATCGATTTTGTTGATAGCCCTTTTTACGTCAATCAAAAATTGCAGCCGTGGTCGGATAAAAATACACCACGTAGGGCGAGTGTTAGTTCATTTGGCATTGGTGGTACCAATGCCCATGTGGTGTTAGAGCAAGCACCTCATCAAATAAGGTCGGTAGAGCAAACAGTATCTACACAGTCTGTAGTATTGTCTTTATGTGCAAAAACACCGCAGGCATTACAGAGGCTATCAGCTGATTTAGCGCAGCATCTGACAGGTAATCCGCAGCTTAATTTAACGGATATAGCTTACAGTCTGGCGGTGGGTCGGCGAGAGTTGGAGGTGCGAGCGGCGATAGTTGTGGATGATACACAGCAAGCTATTAGAGCATTGCATAACATAGGCCATGATGCGCTTAATGCTGCTAAGAAAAGTCCAGCCGTAGTGTTTATGTTTCCCGGACAAGGCTCGCAGAAAATTAGAATGGGGCAAGAGCTATATGAGATTGAGCCAGTTTTTAAACGCTATGTTGATGAATGTTTTGATAGTTTGAAATCGATAGCCAATATTGATTTAAAGCCCATTTTGTTTCCAGAAACAGAAAATGAAGCCGCTGCCGAGCAGCAATTAAACACGACAGAGATCACTCAACCGGCTTTATTTGTTATCGAATATTCATTGGCGCAATTGTTTATATTCTGGGGGGTAAAACCTGCGGCAATGATAGGCCATAGCCTGGGTGAATATGTTGCAGCTTGCGTTGCCGGTGTTCTTGATTTTGAACACGCATTAAAGCTGGTTGCCCAGCGGGCGGCTTTAATGCAAACCGCTCCCACCGGAGCTATGTTAGCAGTAATGAGTTCAGAAGCACAGTGTCAGCAATGGTTAAATGATGAGTTGTCTTTGGCCGCTGTGAATGGTGAGCGGCAGTGTGTTATCAGTGGTAGTAAACACGCTATCGACCAGCTACAAACAAAGCTAAATAATCAAGAAATTGTTTGTCAGACACTGACTGTTTCACATGCTTTTCACTCGCCTTTAATGCAGTCTGCGGCTAAAGAATTAGAGCAAACGCTCAGCCAGATTGATATTAAAGCTAATAGTATTCCTTATATTTCTAACTTAACGGGAAGCTGGATTGAATCAGCAGATTTAAACGCGGATTATTGGCAGCAACATATGCTGCAGCCAGTTAAATTTGAGCAAGGCATCAAAACACTGTGTGCCGAGTTTGAAGATTTAATTGTACTGGAAGTAGGCTTTGGCAAAGCTCTGCAAGGCTTGGTAAAATCCGTTTTACAAGCAGGCCAACAAATACTGCCGACTTTACTGGCAAGTGAGCAATATGCGGATAAGACAACAATTAATGCCTTGGCAGAACTTTGGAGTGCAGGTGTTAAGGTTGATTGGAACGGTGTCTTTTCAGCGGAGCAGCATCAACGTATTGCTCTGCCCACTTACCCTTTTCAGCGGCAACGCTGCTGGCTGGATGCGGCTCCAATAGCAGACTCTTGTCAGTCACCCTGTGTAGAACAAGAAACTGACTTAAGCCAATGGTTTTCTACAGTTAACTGGCAACGCAGATTAGTGATGCCAGAAGTGGTACAGGAAAAAGCCGATTGCTTTTTGGCCTTTGTTAATGCCCCCCTCAATGATGCGCCGTGGATACAAGTAAAAATGGCGGCGCAGTATCAACAGGTTAATGAGCAAGTATTTACCTTAAACCCGGAGAGTGAGGATGATTTTAAGCATTTACTCAGAGACTTATCGCTAACAGATAAACAAAGTCTGGAACTGACTTATAGCTGGAATTTATCGGCACAGAACGATTCAACTGATTTTGCTCAAGCGTATTTGGGGTTGATGAGTTTTTGTAAGATTGTTAACCAGCAACACCCTACGCTTAAATGCCGTATCACCGTTATCACTCAAGGCTTGTTTGAAGTAACCGCTGGTGAAGCCGGTTTTTCGCCTGTGCAAGCTTTAATGTTAGGACCAATTAAAGTTGTTCCGCAGGAATATCCACAAATTGAATGCCGCTTGGTTGATTTGGAATTAAAGCAGCAAGTACTGCCGGATTTAACCAGGCTGGATTTTAATCAGCAAGTTTTAGCATGGCGTAATGATTGTTTTTGGCTGCCTAAACTAGAGAATATTAAACTGCCAGAGACAAGCCCAGAACATAATAAAATAAAACAACAAGGCTGCTATGTAATAACCGGAGGCCTGGGTGGAATTGGCTTATCATTAGCTACGTCTTTAGCCAGAAAATATCAGGCAAAGCTGGTGTTGACAACGCGTAGAGATTTTCCTGAAAAGTCGCAGTGGCAGAGCTACCTTAGCCTAGATGCTCAAACTGAACAAGGCAGCTTTCAGCCTTTAACTGAAATATTAACGGATAAGCTAAGTGCACTGGAAACAGAGTTTGCTATACAGGGTATGGATAGTTATTCCGGGTTAAACGAGCTGTTGGAACGGTTATGTAATTTGCATTTACTCCGGTTTTTTAATCAAGCTGGTGTAGCTCCTTATGGCAATAAATCATGGTCTTTGCAGTTAATAAAACAACAACTGTCTGTGTTAGATAAATTCGATAAATTTATCCTGCTGCTACTTGAAATATTGCAGCGGGATAATTTGATTCGCTGGCAAGGTAAGTCATTCCTGTTTTCTCTACAGTCTGCTGATGATTGGGATATAGAAATCGCCCAGATAGAACAACGCATTAAACAGGAGTATGCAGGTTTTTCAGCATTGGCAGATATGGTTGCTTATTGTGTGGAAAAATACCCCAAAGCGTTATCGGGACAAATTGAAGCTATTAGCGTGCTGTATCCGGATGGAGACCGCAATTTAATTACCGAAACCGCTGAAGATACGGTGGAGCATAATAATCACCGCGTCTATTATCATCTGTTAAAAGAGTATGTGCAGCACACGGTTGATAACAGTCATGATGTCGTACGCATTCTTGAAGTAGGGGGTGGTAGCGGTATTTTAACAGGCTTGATTGCGCCAGATTTACAAGGTAAAAATGTAGAATATTATTTTACTGATATAGGTAAATCTTTTGTCTTAAAAGTTCAAAAAGCGGCGCAGAAACAAGGTTTGTATTTTATGCGTTTTTCGGTTTTTGATATTTTTAAAGACCCTGTAGAGCAAGGATTTGATCTGCAAAGTTTTGACATTATATATGGTTTGGATGTGGTTCATGCGACCCCGGATATTAAACGGGCAGTAAGCCAGTTAAGCCGCTTATTAAAACCGGGTGGTGACTTGTGTTTGGTAGAAACTGCGCCTGTGGAACGCTGGAACGAGATGGTTTGGGGGCTGGCAGAAGGCTGGTGGTATTATGAAGATCACGAACTAAGGTCAGGTACTACGCCATTATTAAAGCCAAATACGTGGCAGAAATTGATGGATGATAGTGGCTTGTTTAGTCAGGTCAATGTATTCCCGACTGAACCGGAAAAACGTTTAAACACAGATTGCTGCTTAGTGATGGCCAGAGCAGCCGGGCAAAAACAAAAAACCGATCGTAATAGTAATACACGGGATAGACAGCAAACTGTGACCATTCAAGTTCTAATGGATATGGAACGGGCAGGGGCAGAAGTCGTAGTCTGCACGGCAGATGTGTGTGATAAACAGGCTATGCAGGCAGTTTTTAAACGGGCGAAGAAGCAGTTTGGCACGGTTAATGGCCTCTTTCATACCGCCGCCAGCGATAGCCGGGGTTATATAGATATTCAGAATAAAGACCGGTCTTTGGAAGAATTAAAGCCTAAAGTTCTGGGTACACAAGTGCTACAACAATGTATTGACTTTAAATCTCTGGATTTTGTTTTGCTGTTTTCATCACTCAATTCAATTACCGGTGGAAAGGGCAATATTGCCTATACTGCAGCGAATAGTTACCTGGATGCGTTTGCACATTATTGCCGTCACTATAAAACAGGTTCAGTCCACACGGTAGACTGGGATCGCTGGCAAAGTCTAGGGCAAGCTGTCGATTTTGAAGATCGAATGCAAAAAAATCAGGGCACTGAGCTTATAGGCGGAATTAGCAGCCAGGAAGGCTTTGAGTTGATTCAGCGTGTACTGGCATCTGCCTACCCACAGTTATTAGTACATACCGGGCGCGTAGACAGTGAGGTGCAGGATAGCGTTAACGAAATACAACAGGGTAGTGACCAGCAAGCGCACCAGCGCCCTCAATTAACCGAGCAATATGTCGCACCCAGTACAGAGATGCAAATCTTGCTGGCGGGTATTTGGTCAGAAGTTTTAGGCATACAACAATTGGGTGTGGATGATGACTTCTATGCTCTGGGGGGAGACTCCTTAATTGCCATTAGAGTTATGGCAAGACTAAAAGAATTGCTTAACCTGAATTTAGAAGTAAAACTCATCTTTGAAAATAGCACGATTGCTACATTGGCCGCTCAGGTTGAAGGCTTGCAGGCAGCACTGTTCGTTACCAGTGATGGAGATGAGGCTGAAGCTGAAGGTAAATATGAAGGCGGTGTGATTTGAACCCAGTTATCCTTTTATTGCAGCAATTAAACAAGCAAGGTATACGCTTGTTTCTGGAAGAAGGTGAGCTGCGGTTTAAAGCCCCGAAAGGGGCAATGACGCCAGCGTTAATGGCAGAATTAAAAGCCAGTAAACCTGAGTTGGTCAAAGTATTAATACAGGCCGAAAATAGCGAAAGTGTGCAAACGGATACGCTGTCTTTGCTTGCTTTACAAACCACCGTCCCCTTGTCTTATGCTCAACAGCGGTTGTGGTTTTTATTTAAGCTGGAGGGTGCATCATCTACCTATAATATTTTATTAGCGAGTCGGTTTAAAGGTCGCTGGGATGTTGATGTTTTAATAAAAAGTTTTCAGTATTTAGTACAGCGCCATGAGTGTTTACGGACGACATTCTCAGAAAATAGCGATGGAGTGGTACAGCAAACTGTGCATGACTCACTCGATTTCAATCTGGAAAAGAAAGATTTTTCCAGCTACTCAGAAACCAAAAAACAACAACTATTAAAGCGAGCCAAAACTGATTTATCCTGCTCCTGCTTTAATATTGAAGTCGCACCTTTATCGCGCATTGTATTAATACACTATGGCGATAATGAATGGATTTTATTAATAGCCATGCACCATATCATTGGTGATGGCTGGTCACTAGGAATATTAAGCCGGGAGTTAAGAGAGGCGTATTCATGTTATGCCAAAGGCCGGACGCCCAAATTGTCCGACATTAAAATTAATTACCGTGACTACTCCCTATGGCAACAGCGACCAAAGCAAACAGAATGGATTGAACAGGGTATTAAACGCTGGTGCAAATTATTAGAAAACAGTGAGTATAAGCTAGACCTGAATACAGGTAAGATCCGACCAGAGTCGCGCAGTTATCAAGGGTCAAAATACCCGGTATTAATTGATGCGACACTCAGCAAACAGCTGGAATTACTGGCAGAAAAACAAGGTGTAAGCTTGTTTGTTTTATTGCTGGGTGCGTACTTTGTTTTATTACAACGTTATAGTGGGCGTAATGATTTACTGGTGGGTAGTCAAGCCGCAAACCGTAATGGGGTGGCGCTGGAATCTATCGTTGGTTTTTTTATTAACACACTGGTATTGCGCGCTCAATTGACTGCGAATTTAACATTTAGTGAGCTGTTAATACAGGTAAACAACTATTGTTCACAAGCATTTGAATTGCAATATGTCCCTTTTGAACGCTTGGTAGAAACACTTAAACCAGAGCGGGATTTTGGCTATAACCCACTAGTACAAGTCATGTTTCTTTGGCAAAATTTCCCCATAGAGGATATTGAGCTGGATGGCTTGATTATGTCTAAAGAGGCCGTTACAAGTGATGCGGCAAAGTTTGATTTAACCTTGGAACTGGGCATGGAACAAGGGCAGATCAGTGGCGTATTTGAGTACAGTACCGACTTGTTTGAAGCGCAGACGATTGAACAAATGGTCTGTCACTACAATGTTTTGCTGGGCGGATTTAAAATTAACGAATATTAGCCCCGTAGCGGCAACTGGCAGGTTGCCCAGCGATGATTGCCAACAAAATATAGTCACAAATTTTAACGCACAAGCCCTAAAAACCCCGGAGGCCAATGCTGTCAATGATGGACAAAACACCTTAAACTACAGCGAGCTATGTCAACAAGCCGATGCCGTTGCCCAGTGTTTAATGCAAACCAATATAAAAGCGGGTTCCATCGTTGCCATTTATTTACCCAGAAGTAATGATTATTTGGTCGCTATCTTAGCGATTTTAAAAGCGGGTTGTGCATATTTGCCGCTGGAACACAGCCTACCGAAAGCCCGAATAGACTTTATTTTAAAGGATGCCAAAGTTGCGGCTGTTATAAGTGAAGAGTATGAATTTATTGACTACCTACATATAGAATGTAGTTTGGCTAGAGGAACGAAAGCCCACACACAAAACCGTAGTAACCCACTTGAACCCGTAGCCATACCACCACAAACACCAGCTTATCTAATTTACACATCAGGCTCCACAGGTCAGCCTAAAGGTGTGCTGATTAGTCATCAGTCTATACTGGGTTTGGTGGAGTCATTAAACCAGGAAATATACCAGCACAGCCCAAAAGAAATGAATGTGGCATTAATGGCTTCCTTCATTTTTGATGCCTCGGTACAACAAATATTTGCTGCCTTATTACAAGGACATTGTTTGCATATTTGTAATGCAGAATCACGCCGTGATGGAATGGCTTTGCTGAGCTATTTAGTACAGCAAAATATAGCGCTCAGTGACTGCACCCCCTCTTTATTACAGATCATGCTGGATGCGGGTTTAACTGAAAGGAAAGGACTTAAACTTAGACAATTAATTGTCGGTGGTGAGGCTTTACCAGCACAAATTATTGAACAGATTTCAACTAGCAAATTAGCTCAAACATTACAGGTTTTTAATGTTTATGGCCCCACAGAATGTACGGTAGATGCAACCTTGCACCGGGTGAGTTTTACAAAAAATCACTTAACATCCACCGTTAGTATAGGGCGACCACTAGATAGAGCGATAGTGAAAATAGTGGATAGTTATGGTAATCAACAGTCGGATGGTTTAGCGGGAGAAATTTATATTAGCGGTAGTGGTATTGCGCAAAGTTATTGGCAGCAGCCAGCATTAACAGCAGAACGTTTTATTCCAGCGGATAACGGTTTTCGATGGTATCGGACTGGCGACCAAGGCCGTATTAATGGCCAAGGTGAAATTGAATTTTTAGGCCGCATGGATGATCAAGTTAAAATTCGAGGCTACCGGATTGAACTGGGCGAAATTGAAAGCCAATTAGTTAAGCAAGCTGTTATTCAACAAGCAGCAGTGTGTGTTAATCAAGCCAATAAATCAGAGTTACTGGCTTACATTACGATAGAAGAATTAGTCACTGTTGCAGATTTAAGAGCTGGGTTAGCCCAGTATTTGCCAGAGTATATGTTACCGGCGCACTTTATTATTTTAGATAAACTCCCCCTTAATCCTGCCGGAAAAATAGATAGAAAATCCCTGCCGGCATTAGACAGTAGTCAGCGTTTAAGTGATAAATTAGGTGGTGCGCCCAAAGGCGAGCGAGAACATGTTTTGGCACAAGTGTGGTGTGAAGTTTTAGGCTTGGAGGCGATAGGCCGAGAGGATAACTTCTTTGCCTCCGGCGGTGACTCAATCAAAGCCTTGCAGATCGTTTCACGGGTAAGAAGGCAGGGTTTAAAGCTAGAAGTGCGCGATTTATTTACTCACCCATCCATCAGCAGGCTTGCGCCTAAATTAATGCTTGTTGACGAACATGCTATTGTAGACACCAGTCGAGCAAAAGGTGAGGTTGTTTTAAGCCCAATTCAGCAGCATTTGTTTAAACAGCATGGCAAGGATTATCATCACTTTAATCAGGCATTTCTGCTGTCAGCCGATGAGGTAGATGTTGAAAAAATACAATCCGCATTAACTCAAGTTTGTGAGCGGCATGATTCTTTCCGCTTACGGTTTAAACAACAAAATCAGCAATGGAGTCAATTTTATTCGGAGCAACCAGCGCTTGCATTTTATCAAAAAACACTGGTATCAGTCGATGAATTAAGCAAACATGCGGCGAAAATTCAACAGTCTTTTGATTTAGAAACAGGTGCTTTATTTAAAGTCGTTTATTATAAAATTGCTGATAAATCCTACCTGTTATTAATTGCACATCATTTGATTATAGATGCAGTCTCGTGGCGAATTTTAATGGAAGATTTAAATGAAGCCTACGAACAAGGACAAGACTGGCAAGCTCCACCAGCAACACTGTCTATGAAAATATGGATGCAGTATTGCCAAAAACAAAGCCAGAAAATAATTAACGAGCAGCAAGACTATTGGCAACAGCAGGCCGAAATACCCAGTATTGAAGATCATCAAATTAGCTATACAGACTTAGACAGTATTAAAATTGAGCTGGATAAAACCAACAGCGAACTGTTCTTAACCGGGTCGCATCAAACCTATTCTACAGAAGCAAACGATCTTTTATTATCCGCTTTGCTAATGGCTTATAAGCTGTGGGCGAAACAGTCAAAATTTAGTTTAATACTGGAAGGCCATGGCCGAGATGTATTTGATGGTATTGATGTTAGCCGAACCATAGGCTGGTTTACCACCCGCTATCCAGTTACGCTGGAAGCCCCGAAAGAGCATGATTTAGCTTACTTAATTAAAAGTGTAAAAGAAAATTTACGCGCCATCGCCAACAAAGGCGTAGGTTATGGTTTGCTACGCTATATGAATGCCAATGCAGACTCACTAAGTTTTAAAGACCCTGCGATTAGCTTTAATTATCTAGGGCAATTTGGCGAGCAAGAACAAGGCCGGTTTTCTATTTCAGATATAGCCATAGGTAATATTATCTCACCGCAAGCTACACCACCGTATCTAATAGAATTTGTAGGTAAACACGTTGCAGGGCAGCTAAGCTTTGAAATGGCTTATCCTCGTAGCGTTTACCAAAAACAGCAAATAAGCGAATTTGCACAACACTTCAAAACCGCATTAGTCACCATTATTCAGCACACTGCTAATGCAGAAAGCCAATATCTAACACCGTCCGATATAGATTTTGATGGTTTTGATATTAATCAGTTAGATGATTTTCTGGAACAGTTGTGAGTAGTTATGACTACACTTTTATTTCTACGCTCCCACATGGGAACGAGCTGAGTATTATTTACAAGGGGTTTCTATTTTGAATGTAAGCAAACAAAACATAGCTAATATTTATCCACTGACACCATTGCAAGAAGGATTTTTATTCCATACTTTAAGTAATCAAGATGATTCTTATATTCAGCAATTAGCTTATTTGTTGAAAGGCTCGTTTAATGAAAATCATTTTTTAAAAGTATGGCAGGTTTTGATTGACCGGCATGAAATATTACGAACCGTATTTTTGCATACGGGGGCAGACCGATCTTTACAGGTGGTGCTAAAAAAACATCAGCCGGCTTGGGAGAGTTTTGATTTACGCGGACTGGATGAAAACGCGCAACAACAACGCAGAAAACAGTTAAAGCAGCGTGATCGGCGTCGAGGCTTTAAGCTGGATAAAGACAGTTTAATGCGTTTTACATTACTCTATTTAGCGGATGATTTAACCGAGGTTATCTGGAGCCACCACCATATTATTATGGATGGCTGGTCGCTAGGTATCTTGCTGTCTGAATCGACTGCGCTTTATCAAAATATAGCTAGCGAATTAGCTTATACACCGTCTTTTGCTAACTATGTAAAATGGCTGGAGAAAAAAGACAAACAACAGTCACTGGATTATTGGCGGCACTATTTAGAAGATTACCAAACTGAAATTAAACTTCCCTATACCACCGCTTATCAAGCTACTGTGACAGAAGAACGAATTAGAGGCCAGTTTCAGCTTCCAGAGCCGCTTTTTCAAGCGGCCCAACAGTTGTCAAAAAACCTGAAAATAAGCCTGAACTCCCTGCTTCATGCTACCTGGGCATTGTTACTGGCTCGTTATAATGGCTGCGAAGACGTGGTATTTGGTACAACGGTATCGGGTCGGTCAGCCGATATTGATCAAGTCGAGAACATTGTAGGTTTATTTATTAATACTATACCCGTTCGGGTTTCTTTAGCCGCTAAATTAACAGTTAAACAATTATTACTACAAATCCATACCCGAGGCATAGACTCAAAAGCACATCACTACTCACCTTTATCCTCGATTCAAGCTCAGCACTGTTTGCAGGGTCGATTGATTAGTACCCATGTTACCCTGGAAAATTTTCCTTTAGATGAACGCTTTAAAAAACTGTCTACTCATGAACCGGGCAGCCTGAGTGTTCAGGCCAATGAAATTATTGAGCGTACGCATTACCCTTTAGATATTCAGTTTTTGCCTGCCGCAACAGGACTTAAAGTACAAATGGCTTATAGTACAGATTATCAAAAGGATATGTACCAGTTTATACAAGTCCATTTTTGTCAGGTATTAACCCAGCTAAGCCATGCACCAGAACAACAATTATCGACTGTTTCTTTAATTGATGCGGATACACAGCAAAAAATCATTCACCAGACACAAGCAGGATTAAAGCAATTTCCGTTTGATTCTTTATTAAATCGTTTTAACACAGCAGTCAAAAATACGCCCACAGCAATAGCCTTGGTGTACGAGGATACACAGTTAAGTTATGTGCAATTAAATGCTTATGCCAATGATCTTGCTAATCGTTTATATACTAGTGATCTGGTCGCGGGTGATTATGTCGGACTTTGTTTTGAGCGATCAGCAGAAGTCGTTATCGCCATTGTTGCGGTATTAAAATTGGGTATGGTTTATGTGTCCATAGATTCTTCTTTACCTAAACAAAGAATGGAATTTATGGCTCAGGATTCGGCGATAAAGATGTTACTCACCAGTCCTGATAAGGCCGCAGAGCTGGCAGCGGTTGCCCCTCAGTTGCAAGCGGTAACACTATCAGAATTAAGTCAGGCGAATTTAGCCGTTCAAACAGGCAGCTGGCAAGCACAAGCTAATAGCCCTGCTTATGTTATTTATACCTCCGGTTCAACAGGGCAACCCAAAGGTGTGTTAGTCAGCCATGGCAATATGGCCAGATTGTTTTCGGTGGCGGATAGCTTGTTTGATTTTAATGAAAAAGATGTCTGGTGCCTATTTCATTCCTATGGCTTTGATTTTTCAGTATGGGAAATATGGGGAGCATTAAGTTATGGTGCCAAATTGGTTGTTGTGCCGTATTGGCTAAGCCGCTCACCGGAAGATTTTCATCAACTGCTGGCAAAACAAAAAGTGACCGTTCTGAACCAAACGCCCACGGCCTTTAAACAATTAATTGATATTGATCAACACATCGACTCAAAGCTGGATGATTTGCGTTATGTTATTTTTGGTGGTGAAAACCTGGAATATAAACAGCTGGAACTTTGGTTTAAGGCCTATGGAGATAGCCCACAATTAATTAATATGTATGGGATTACCGAAACCACCGTGCATGTGACCTTTAAAAAGATTAGTCCCGAACAGACAGGACTTAAAAGCAGCATTATTGGCAAGCCATTAGCAGACTTAATGGTTTATATTCTGGATCAATATGGCCAGCTGTCTGCACCCGGTGTGCCAGGTGAGCTCTATGTCGGTGGGGCAGGTGTCTGTCTGGGGTATTTAAACAGAGCAGAACTATCGGCGCAACGCTTTGTTAAATTATCACAGTTTCAACAACAGGATGACGCGCTGTTTTATCGCACCGGCGATAGTGGACGTTATCTGGAGAACGGTGAGTTAGAGTATTTGGGTCGACTTGATCAGCAGGTTCAATTTCATGGTTTTCGTATTGAGCTGGGTGAAATAGAACAGGTTATGATGCAGCAAAGCATGATTGAGCAGGTCGTGGTGATGTTAATTGAAAATCAGCAAGATCAGCAAATGTTGGTGGCTTATTATAGTACCCGCAGTTCAGAAGTGTTGTCGACGGCTGATTTAAGAGCGCCGTTAGCTAAATTATTACCTGCTTATATGGTGCCTGGCTTTTTTGTTCACCTAACCCAGTTTCCATTAACTGCGAATGGTAAGGTTAACCGGCAAGCTTTACCAGCACCTAAAATGGATCTGGATGAGCAGTTTTTAGCTGCTAATACGCCACAACAGCAACTTTTAGTTGAGGCATGGCAACAGATATTGCCGATTGAAAATATCGGTATTAAAGATAGTTTTTTTAGCTTGGGCGGCGATTCTATTCAGGCTATTCGGGTGGTTTCTCAAGTGCGCAAGCAGGGCTATAGTATTGAGGTTCAGGATATATTTCGTTACCCGACCATTCAGGAGCTTGCGCCGTGGTTGCAAGCTTTGGGGGACGCTAAAAAAAATCAGCAGTTAACGGGTCAGGTAGGGCTTACCCCGATTCAGCATTGGTTGTTTCAGCAGCAGGATCAATATCCTCAACATTTTAATCATACGGCTTTATTGGAGGCGACAGATGGGCGTTGGCAAGCTGCAGAGCTGGAACAGGTCTGGAATCAGTTAATTCAGCATCATGATGCGTTGCGTAGTCAATTCCATATTGCCGAGGATAATGTACAGTCAGTTATTTTACCTGTCAAACAAGTAACCATCAGCGTTCAGACGGTCTCATTAATGACCGAGCAGGATGTTGATGGCACGATGCAAAAACATGCCCATCAGCAACAACAAGGCCTGGTCCTGGATCAGCCACCTTTAATTAGTTTAGTGCTTTATCAATGTCCATCAGGAGATCGTTTATTGATTATTGTGCACCATTTACTAATTGACGGTGTGTCCTGGCGGATTTTGTTAGAAGACTTTAGTGCCTTGTACTACGCTTTAATCAGCCAGCAGCAATATACTTTGCCTGCTCAGACAGATAGCTATGTTGAATGGTCGAAAGGCTTATACCAATATAGCCAGCAAGTTTCATTACTGGCTGAGTTACCCTATTGGAAGGCACAGCTAAGTAGAGATAGTGGTCATTCGTGGGCAGATAAACGATGTTTATATAAAGATGCTCGAACTATTCAAACACATTTAACAATTGAGCACAGTCAACAATTATTACAACAGGCCAGAGTGGTGTTTAACAGCAGTGTAGAGGAGCTATTACTGGCCGCATTAATCCCGACTTTAGAGGCCTGGGCAGGGTTGACTGAGACCCTGTTATTGCTGGAAGGGCATGGTCGTGAGCCGGTATTAACGGATCTGGATGTGAGCCGGACAGTGGGTTGGTTTACCTCTTTATACCCCTTTGTTTTAAGTAAAGTGAAGGGACGAGACCTGGGCTACCAAATTAAAACGGTTAAAGACAGTTTGCGCAAAGTACCTCATAAAGGGATGGGTTACGGGGTGTTACGTTATTTAACGCCGGCTAAATTTAAGGCCGGTGATGCGCTAAGCTTTAATCCCGGTTTAGTGTTTAATTATCTGGGCTGTTTTGACCGTAGTGATGAAGCAGGCTTATACCAGGCGCTCAGTCATGATGTGGGGGATGCAGTGGCTGGGCAGAACCTTAGGCCTTGTGCAATAGAGTTTAGTGCGATGGTATTGGCTGACCAAATGCAGATAGACTGGCGTTATGATCAACATTGCTTTACTGAAGACTCGGTACAACATTTAGCAACGCTTTATCAGGCGAATCTTAATAAGGTGGTTGAATATTGTTTGCTGCAAAACAGTCAGCAAATTACCGCATCAGATTTAAGCTATAACGAACTAAGTTTGGATGAGCTGGATGAAATTTTCCCTCATCAAAAAACCCAATTAAAAGACTTGTATCCTCTAACGCCTATGCAGGAGGGTATGCTGTTCCATGCTTTACAGGACACTAAATCCACTGCCTATCATGAACAAATCCGCTTAACCTTACAGGGCGATTTAGAGCCTGCAAATTATGGCCTTGCCTGGCAAAAGTTAGTTTTACGGCACGATATTTTGCGTACCGTGTTTATTGTCAATAAAACTCAGCTGGCCTTGCAAGCGGTGTTAAATAATGTACCTTCGGTATTTGTTTTTGAAGATTGGTCTACGCAAGCGAGTGAGCTTCAACATCAAAACCTTGAGCGCTATCTACAAACGGATTTAGCCGATAAATTTAACCTGGCTGAACAACCTGCACTCAGAATTAAATTAATTAAATTTGCGGCGCAAAGCTGGCACTTGGTGTGGAGTTTTCACCATATTCTTTTAGATGGCTGGAGTGTGGGTGTACTGATGGATGAAATGGCACAAATATATCAAAGCATAAAGCAAGGGTGTGAGCCTATGCTACCTGCATCACCGCCATTCAGTCATTATTTGAAATGGTTAAAGCAACAAGACTCATCCAATGGAATTCAGTTTTGGCAAAATTATTTAGATGATTATAATGAGCTCGCATCCTTACCCAGTTGTCGAGGGCAAGTGGCGCAAGCCAGTGAGTTTAAGCAGGATTTTCCTGCAGACTTGCCCGCAAAGTTACAACAGGCTGCTAAACACTATAAAGTGACTGTTAACGCATTAATTCAAGCGGCCTGGGGTATTTTATTAGCGCGTTATAATGATCGCCGGGATGTTGTTTTTGCCAGTGTTGTTTCGGGTCGCTCCAGCGCTATTGCTAATATAGATAACATGGTTGGCTTGTTAATTAATGCAGTGCCGATCAGGGTCAGATTTTCTTCGACCGAGGCCGTCGCCGACTTGTTAAGTCGTCTACATCAACATAATAGCGCCAGCCAGGCCTATCAGTTTATAGCGATGGCAGATACGCAGCCGCAACATGGGGCTCCTGATCATTTACTGGTTTTTGAAAATTTTCATCAATCGCCAGCCGGGCAATCGAACCAGGCTGAACTGTCAATTATCGATATTCATGCCAGGGAACAAACTAATTATGATTTAACCCTGGTGGTTAGCCCGGGACAGTACTGGAAATTAACCTGTTTGTACAATACCGGACGCTATGCGGATCATTATATAGAGCAGGTGGCAGCACATTTTATAACGCTGTTGAGCGCACTGAGTAACCCGGTTGATACTGCTACTATAGATACCCTGGAGATGTTAACTTCCAAGGAAAAAAATCAGTTAATGCAAGACAGTTTGGGCGCCTGCTATGACCTGCCTGAACAGCAATCCCTGGCTGCTTTGTTTGAGCAAACTGCGCAACAATATGGGCAGCAGTTGGCATTGCTTGATACGCAGATCCAGTTATCCTATCAAACCTTGAATGCAAAAGTGAATCGATTAGCGCATCGCTTGCTTAGCCGTGGTCTTAAGCAGGGCGATATAGTTGCGATTGCATTAGCGCGAGACAGTATGCGTATTATTTCGTTACTTGCAGTGATTAAAGTTGGCGCTGCTTATTTGGGTGTGGAGCTTGATACGCCGAAGCAGCGAGTTAAACATTTATGTGATGATGCTGGTGTTCGATTGTTGATTAAACAAACGAGCACGGAGTTGGAAATTAGTGATCTGGATGAATTTGATCCTTTTTATGAGATTCAGCAAACTGCCAGTGAGGATGATTTAAGACTCAATATTCCGGACTCTGCTATCGCCTATATTTCCTATACATCTGGCTCAACCGGTGTACCTAAAGGGGTTTGTGTCAGTCATAAAAATGTAATGCGATTGGTGCTTAATAATGATTTTGCATCGATCACCCCTGAAGACAGGTTTTTACAATTTGCCCCTTTGTCGTTTGATGCCTCAACCTTTGAAATATGGGGTGCATTATTAAATGGCGCGAGTTTATCGGTACTGGATCAGCCACAACCCAATTTACGACAGCTAGGCACGGCTATAAAGCAACAAGGGGTCAGTATTCTTTGGTTGACCGCAGGGCTGTTTCATCAAATGGTTGATGAGCAACTGGAAGATTTAGCTCAGCTTAGACAGTTATTAGCGGGTGGGGATGTTATTTCGGCTGCACATGTTGCCAAGCTAATTAAACGCTACCCGGCCATAGGTTTTGTAAATGGTTATGGACCGACTGAAAACACCACCTTTAGTTGCTGTCAGCGGGTAAAGGCTAATTCAGCATTGGCTACTGGTGTCGCTATTGGTAAAGCGATAGGCAACTCAGAAGCATGGGTGCTGGATAAGCAATTACGCCTGCAACCGCTTGCTGCTATAGGCGAACTTTATGTTGCAGGGGCTGGCGTGGCTTATGGCTATTGGCAGCAAACCAGACAAACAGCACAGGCCTTTATCCCACACCCTTATGCCAAAACTGCCGGGCAAAGGCTATATCGAACAGGGGATATAGTGAGTTTAAATGCACAGGGCAGTATTGATTTTATTGGTCGAGCGGATCAGCAATTTAAAATTAGAGGCTACCGGGTTGAAGCGCAGGAAGTAGAAGCGGCTATTAAACAGGATGATTCGGTTAAAGATGTTTTGGTCGATATTGTCAAGGATAAAACCGGTGATAAGGCTTTGGTTGCGTATGTGGTGGTTAAACCAGCCGCTAAATTTAATTCAGAGGCAATAGCAAGCAAAATGGTCAGTCAATTACCGGCTTATTTAATCCCTGACTTTTGGCTGGAAATTAATGGTTTTCCATTGAATAAAAATGGTAAGGTCGATAAGACCTTATTGCCCAACCCTTTTAAAGGCCAAAGCTTGGCTGAATTGATTTTACCCAGAAACAATACCGAACAGGCTTTACTGGCTATTTGGCAGCAAGTATTAGGATTTGAATCGTTTGGTGTAATGGATGACTTTTTTTGTTTGGGCGGGCATTCTTTAAAAGCGACTCAAACGGTATCACTGATAAGAAAGCAGCTGGATATTGAAGTGCCATTAACATGGATTTTTGAAGCGCCAACCATTGCCCGGTTAGCGAAAAAAATTCAAGATTTGGCGAACACAGATAAAGCTGCCCCAAAATTAGTCAAGCGAGATAGAAGTCGGCGCAAAGTGATTTAAGATGATGAATAATATGTAGGTTGCGGGTGAGGTATGAACCCCAACATTAACGGTACTCTCATGTTGGAATGCACTGTGCTCAATAACTGATAATAAAAAAGGATTAAGAATGATTATTTTAGGTTTGGCAGGTGGATTTGACCCGGTGTATGAGTCGTATTTCGACTTTGGCACAGATTTACTACATGATGCTGCAGCCATTATTATTCAAAATGGTGAAGTAGTCGCAGGGATAGAAGAAGAGCGTCTTAATCGCATTAAACACACCAATAAAATCTGGCATTCAGCAGTACAGTTTTGTTTGCAGCAAGGGAACGTGAGCCTGGATGATATTGATCAAATTGCGATTTATGTGAGTGAGGAGTTTCTTAATCAGTCGTTAAAGCAATTGCGACTGCTCAAGCCTGAAGTGGCAGCGGTAGAAGATGGCCGGGCCATGTATCAATATCTGTTTAAACGTGAGTTTGATATTGATATTCCAAGAGAAAAATTTATTTTTGTAAATCATCATTTAGCCCATGCCGCGACCGCTTATTATATGTCGGGTTATTCTAAAAGCTTGGTGCTAACCATTGATGGCTCGGGTGATAATGTTTCCACCACGGTGGTGGATGTTCGGGGTAATGACTTTAAAACCTTGATGACCAAGCCAGTGGAGCAATCCTTAGGTTTCTTTTATTTGGATGTGATTCGATTTTTAGGCTATAAAATTTTTGATGAATATAAAGTAATGGGCTTGGCGCCGTATGGCAATGCCGAGCGTTTTACCGAGAAGTTTTCCGATTTTTATAGCTTGTTGCCAAACGGTGACTATACTTTACATCGTGAGCGTATTGTTTCTTTGTATGAAGACTTAACGCCCAGGCAGCATGAGCAAGAATTTGAGCAGATTCATAAAGATATTGCCGCCGCTCTACAGCTGGCTGTGGAAACGATTGTTATGCATATTCTGCAACATTTTAAGCAACAAACCGGACATGATTGCTTGAGCATAGCCGGTGGGGTAGGACAAAACAGCAGTATGAACGGCAAAATAATGCAATCGGGTTTATTTGCGCAGGTCTTTGCCCCTTCTTTTGCTGCTGATTCTGGCTGTGCTCTGGGTGTGGCGATGTTTGCGGCTCATCAGAGTCAGCCTGAATTGCCTTTTAAACGTATTGAACATGCTTATTGGGGGACGGATACTTTATCCGGTAAGGCGTTAGCGAAGACCTTAAATAGATGGCATGAATTTGTTGAGATAAAAATCATGAAAAATACTGCTGATCAGGTCAGTGATTTGATTATTGATGGCAAAGTTATCGGTTGGGTACAAGGGCGTTCTGAGTTTGGCCCCAGAGCCTTGGGTAATCGCAGTATTATTGCCGACCCTCGGCTAGCCTCGCATAAAGAAACCATTAACGCGATGATAAAAATGCGTGAGAGTTATCGTCCATTTGCACCTTCGGTTTTAGACGAATATGTAGACGAATTTTTTGATCTGCCGGAGGGTGAAAAGATCTTCCCGTTTATGTCTTTTGTGTTGCCGGTTAAAGAACAGCATAGAAGTACCTTGGCAGCCATTACCCATACGGATGGCAGCGCTAGGCTACAGACTGTCAATCGAGATTGTAATCCGCAATACTGGCAATTAATTGATGCTTTTAGAGCAAAAACAAATACCCCTGTTTTACTTAATACCTCATTTAATAATCATGCAGAACCGATTGTAGACAGTGCCGATGATGCGGTGGTTTGTTTTTTAACCTCGGGCCTGGATTACCTGGTGGTTGGCGACTCTTTATTAACTAAAAAGACATGGGACAAGCAGGCCTTAATCAATTTGATTTTAGTGGTACCTAAAGCCATACGATTGATTCAGGAAAATTGTTATCGGGATTACCATACGCGTAGCAAACAAAGCTATATTGAATGGAATTATGATGGAGGCAGTCGGCAACTTATTTCCGAAACTTTGGATAGGCTTTTGCAGGCGGCCGATGACAAGCAATCTATAGCAGAATTAATTGCACAATTAGGCCTGGATCAAGCACAAATAAAGCCATTGGCTGATGAATTGTTAGAACTATGGTCATCACGGTTTGTGGTGTTAACCCCTGATATAACTCACTAAGCTGTCGATGGAACAACAACACACCTATCATTTCCCACTGTCGTTTGCCCAGCAGCGTTTATGGCTGTTTCAGCAAATGCAGCCTCAGAGCACCGCTTATAATATTACCGGCGCATTACGATTAATGGGTGACCTGAATATTGCCGCCTTTGAGCAAGCCATACAACAAATTGTTAACCGGCATGAAGTGTTGCGGACTACTTTTCGGCCACATCAGGGCGAGACTGTGCAATGGGTGCAGCCAGAACTTAAAATTACATTGGAAAAGCGGGTTTTAACTCAGCAAAAGCCAGACCTGCAGATGCAAGAATGTCACCAGTTAGCGGCAGAATTGGCAGACTTTGTGTTTGATTTACAGACCGCTCCCTTAATAAAACTGCAACTGTTAACCTTGTCGGAAGGTGAATATGTTTTTTTGTCAGTGGTTCACCATATTATTTCCGATGGCTGGTCTATCGGCGTATTTGTTGACGAGTTAATGACGCTTTATGCAGCTTACCAGCAAGGACAAGCAGACATCCTGCCCGAATTAGAGATTCAATATGGTGATTATGCGCTGTGGCAACAAGAATGGTTTACAGGGGATATTAAAAATCAGCAAATAAGCTATTGGCAAAAACAGCTGGAAGGTATGCCGCCTTTATTAACATTGCCGACTGATTTTCCTCGTCCGGCCATGCAAAATTTTCTGGGAGCGACAACCAGTGTTCAGCTTTCAGAAAAAATCACCGATGATTTAAAAAAACTGGCCGCTCAACAAGGCGCAACGTTAAATATGGTGCTGTTAAGCGCATTTTTTACCTTATTACATCGTTATAGCCAAGAACAAGACTTAGTCGTAGGCACACCGGTTGCCAATCGAAATCAACATGAATTAGAACCTTTAATCGGTTTTTTTGTAAATACTCTGGTGTTACGACCCCGTGTTCAGACGGATAGCAGTTTTCAGGTATTATTACAACAAGTTAAAGCAATGTCGATAGCTGCATTAGAATATCAGGATTGCCCATTTGAGCAATTGCTTGAGCAGCTAAAACATACGCGAAATTTAAGTTACTCTCCTTTAATCCAGGCATTATTCAGCTATCAAAATGTAGCTGAAAAAACATTTGAACTGCCTAATGTAAGTATTAGCCAGTTACAGCTACAACGAACCAATGCACAATTTGATCTAACCTTAATTGCATCAGAAAACCAGCAGAATATTAGCCTTGAGTTTGGCTTTAACAGAGAATTATTTAAAACCGAAACGGTTGTTGCTATGGCCAGCCATTTTGTCAGTTTATGTGCAGCGGTAGCTTGCAAATCCGACTTGCCATTGACGGCTATACCATTAACAGAGAGCAGTGAAATTCCTGTTATTCAGAGTGCCTGGCGTAACATGCAAACCGTCGCCCTTAAAACACCACAAATGCAAGCACTTATTAACGGGCTGTTAAAACAGAGTTCAGACTCTGTCTTGCTTGAACAGATTGTTGACAAGTTGCAATTTTATATACTTGATAAAGATTTAAACCCGGTACCTTTTGGCATGCCAGGCGAGCTTTGTATCGGCGGTTTAACTAACGTTGTGGGGAATTTAAAACCTGCCGGGTGTATACAGCCAGATTCTTTTGATAGTGACTTAAACGCCCGGCTCTATAAAACCACTCAGCAAGTAAAATTCTCACCTTCACAGGGCTTTGAGTTTTTCAGTCCGACTGAACAGGCTGTGAACGCAAAAAGATTTCGAATTGATTTGTCACAAATGCAGCAGGTATTAAATTTGCATAGTGCAGTAAAACAGGCGTTGGTAGTCACCAGCACAGATAATAATCAAAAAAGTTATATCACTGCTTATATTGTTAGCCAGAACAAAAATATCACAGTGGAGGAGCTGGACGATTATTTGGCTGAACAATTACCGCAATATATTTTGCCGCAAAAATGGCTAAGTTTAGATGCGCTACCTTTAACCCCCAGTGGCGATATCGACCAGCTTGCATTGCAGGGTAGTGCGGTAGAAAACATAAGTCTGCACTCGCCATTAACCGCACCGGAAAATAAAATTGAAGAGCAGCTGATTTTCATTTGGCAGCAGGTTCTTTTTTTAAAAGAAATAGGTACCGAACACAATTTTTTTGATTTAGGCGGGCACTCACTTAATGCCAGCCAAATTGTTACACGAATTAAACAGTTGTTTGATATAGACATGCCCATGCGTGTTGTTTTTGAAAAGCCCAGTATTAAGCAGCAGGCAGAATGGATTTTAAGCACCCAGTTTGAAGCGCTGGATGATGCAGAACAGGCCGAACTACTGGATGAGTTAGCGCAGTTATCTGATGATGAACTGGGCTTTTTAGGCTGATAGGGAACGTGGTTGTTATTTCTTTACCGTTGTTTTAGCGTAACGAAATGGAAATAAGTTATTAATTGAACACGTTGACTCCTTGCGTGAGTCATTTAAACATGTACAGCAGAATCACCTTTTCACCATGGGTGCTGTAGTCATTATGCCTGATCACCTGCATTGTATTTGGCAATTACCCGAAGATGATTCTAATTTTTCTATTCGTTGGCAATTGGTAAAGCAGGTTTTTCAAGATCAATTAAAAAAGGTGAAGTGGATAATAAAAGTCACCGTAGAAAGGGAGAGCGAGGAATTTGGCAGCGTCGTTTTTGGGAACATGTTATTCGTGATGAGACTGATTATGTAAACCATGTTGAGTATATTCATCATAACCCTGTAAAGCATGGATTTGTTAAACGTGTCATAGACTGGAAATACTCATCTTTTCATCATTGGGTAGCAAAAGACATTTATCCATCAAATTGGATGGCTCAAAAGAATATTGTTAATATGAGCGTTGAATGAAATGCTGGGTTGAGGCGCGAAACCCAGAAAATTGACTTAAAGCAATGACTGATTTACAAAAAAAACTAGCCCGGCTTTCTCCCGCACAAAAAGCGGCGTTTTTAAAAAAGCTGGCCGCAAAAAAAGCCAAGGCCAAGGTTGAAGCTAACCCTGCTTTATCCATACCCGTTCGCCTGCAAGATCAGTCAGTTCCTATGACTTCTTCTCAGCAACGCCTGTGGTTTTTACAACGCTATACGGAGGGTGGCAGTTTGTACAATATGCCGATTGCTTTGCGATTGCAGGGTAAACTTGATCCATTGGCTATGGAAAAAGCGATTGCGGCTGTTATTAACAGGCATAAAATTTTGTCGACTTGTTTTTATCAAACAGAACAAGGGGCTTATCAAAAACAATGTTCAGCAGGTACATTTAAGTTGCTTGTCGATGATTTAACGAATATAGATGATTCTAATATTCGCTTGCATGATCTCTTGCAAAAAATGGCAGGCTATCCATTCGATCTTGAGCAAGAATCATTGATTCAAATACGGCTGATTAAGCTGGCTAAAAATGATTATGTGCTGGCAACTTGTGCGCATCATATTATTACCGATGGTTGGTCGGTTAATGTGTTTATGCGCGATTTTTCTGCATTTTATCAGGCGGAATTAAATGATAGCCCGGCTGTTTTGCCGGAGTTACCCATTCAATTTGCCGATTATGCAGTCTGGCAGCAACAGACATTAAATAGTACCGATGGCGAAAAAAGCCTGGCCTTTTGGCGGGGGTATTTAAAGGGTGTGCCGTATTTTTTAGATTTACCAATAGATTTTAAGCGCCCGGAAAAAGCACGAAATAAAGGCGCGTTGTTTGAATTTACCATTGAGCAGGCCTGTAAGCAAAGTTTATTAGATTTAGCGCGCGCTCAACAGGTGTCAGTTTTTGTTTTGTTGTTAACGGCCTTTGCTGTGTTATTGGCGCGTTTTTCTGTACAAAAAAAAATATTGATTGGTAGCCCTTTTGCAGGTCGAAATTATAAGGAGCTTGAAGATTTAATTGGTTTTTTTGTTAATAGTTTGCCTATTAAGGTGGAGTGTTCGGGTAAAGAATCTTTTGTTGAGCTTTTGCAGCAGACTCAGGGTTCTTTTTTAGATGTAAATGCACACCAGCAAGTACCGTTTGAAAAAATTGTAGAAATGGTTCAGCCTGACCGAAGTGAAACATTTAGTCCTTTATTTCAGGTTATGTTTACTTATTTGAACGACTCCACTAATGCCAATACCCTGCCTGGTTTTTCGGTGCAGCCGATTGCGTTGGACAGAACCACGGCTAAGTTTGATTTAACACTATCAATACAAGAACAGGCCCTGTGTCTAACGGGTCTGGTTGAATATGATACTGATTTGTTTGAATCGACCAGTATAGAAACAATGATGCAGGGCTATGTGAATATTCTGCAGTCAGTAGTATTAAAGCCAGAAAGGCTAATTGAAGAAATAAATTTACTTTCGACAAAAGATTATCAAAAAATTGTGTATGACTGGAATGATTGCCGGACTGATTTTCCTCGCCAGCAGACTATTCCGCAAGGTGTTTTTCGCCATGTTGAGCGATGGGCCGATCATATTGCTGTAGAACATGGGTCAAGGCAATTAAGCTATCAGCAATTAAATCAGCAGGCTAATCAGTTAGCACATCGCTTGATTGAACAGGGTGTTGAGGCGGGCGATTTTGTAGCTTTGTATTTGCAACGAGGCTGTGATTTTGTTATCGCTATGTTAGCTACTTTAAAAGCCGGCGGGACTTATTTGCCACTGGATTTAGCTTATCCGCCTGAACGCCTGGTGTTAATGTATCAACAAACAGGGGTTGCCTTAACGCTGACTCAGTTATCTTTACAGCAAGATGCGCAAAAGTTTGGGCAAACCAAGGTTTTGCTGGTTGATGATGACCCGGGGTCATCATATTCACAGCAAAACCCCGATCGGCAGGGCTATGCCGATGCGTTGGCTTATGTGATGTTTACTTCCGGTTCTACAGGTAACCCGAAGGGGATAGGCATCAGCCATGCGGCAATTAATCGTTTGGTTTTAAACACTAATTATATTGATTTAACACCCGCAGACCGTATGGCCCAGACCAATAATACCGCTTTTGATGCGTCTACTTTTGAAATATGGGGGGCTTTATTGAATGGCGCACGTTTGGTGATTGCTGATAGGGAATTGAGCCTGTCTGTTAACGATTTCAGCAGCTTTTTGCATGATCAAAAAATCAGCGTATTGTTACTGACCACGGCTTTACTTAATCAAATTGTGCAGTATAAAGCGGATACGTTTGCTTCGTTGCGCTGTGTGTTATTTGGTGGTGAGAAGGTTGATCCTGAGCAGGTTAAGAAAGTTGTAAAGCAAGGGAAGCCGGAGCATTTTTTACATATTTATGGACCGACTGAAAGTGCGACCTTTGCAAGTTGTTATCAGATTAAGTCGGTCAGTGATAACGCACTCACTATTCCGATTGGGTCGACTTTGACTAATACCCGTTTATATATATTAGATACAGCTTTAAACCCTGTGCCTGTGGGTGTCAGTGGTGAGCTTTATATTGCCGGTGAAGGTTTATCGCCTTGTTATATCAATCAACCGATGGAAACAGCGCTAAAATATGTACCTGATGTTTTTGCCCGGCAAGCAGGCGAGCGCATGTATCGTAGTGGCGATATGGTGCGTTGGGTGCAGCACGGTGATATTGAATTTGTAGGCCGTGTCGATCATCAAGTCAAGGTTCGGGGCTTTAGGATTGAGTTAGGTGCAATAGAGGCGGCGATTAATAATTGTACCGGCGTTAAGCAGGCTTATGTCAAGGTAGCTGAGCAAGGCGGGGCAGGCAAACGTTTGTTAGGTTATTTTAGCGTTGAGCATAAGCAAAGTGTTGAACTTGATACTTTATGGGCAACCTTGCAAACGGCTTTGCCTGAATATATGTTGCCAGTGGCCTTGATTCCGTTGCCGGATTTTCCCTTAACACCCAATGGCAAAATTGATGACAAAGCCTTGCCGGAGCCAGCGGCAGAAAATTATCAACAGTTGTTATTAACTACGCCGCCAGAAACCGAGGATGAAATTCGGTTAGCGGGCATTTGGCAGACTTTTTTTTGCTGGGCGGGCACTCCTTGTTGGCTATGCAACTGGTGAACAGAATTCAAACCGGTTTTGGCGTTAAGTTGCCTATTCGAGACGTTTTTGTTCATTCTCAATTAGCGAAACAAGCGCTGGCAATAAAAAATAGCACGGCTAAGCCTGATGTCGCATTGGTTGCGGTAGAGCCGCAAGACAGTTATCCGCTGTCATTCTCGCAAGAACGATTGTACTTTTTACAGCAGCTATATCCAGAAAGTACAGCCTATAATATGGTGTCGGCAATAAAGCTAACGGGGCGCGTAGATGCTGACCACTTAGCAGATTGCTTACAGCATATTATTCAGCGACACAGTGTGCTTAGAGCCGTATTTGTATTAGAAAATGCGCAGCCCAGACAAACAATATCTGAACAGCCAGTTAAAATTGTGCATCTGGACTGGCGCAATACGGATAAACAAAAGCAACTTGACCACGCCTTAAAGCAAGAGGTGGGATTTTCTTTTACATTAAATCAATTTCCACTCATTAGAGTGCAGTTGATTCAATTTGATACACAGGAATTTGTGCTATTGATCAATAACCATCATATTTTATGGTGTTTTTGCAAGAATTAATGCAGCTTTATCAAGCAGACCCGGAGCTATCAGTATTACCTGAATTGCCGATTCAATATGTGGATTATGCAGTTTGGCAGCGCCAATATTTATCGGAAGAAAAGCTTGAAACCTTGTTGACTTACTGGCGGGGAAAACTGGCCGATATGCCACCGGCATTAAACCTACATATAGATTCTGTTAAACAAAGCGAGGCGGGTGCAATAGCCGCAAGTGAATCGTTTACGCTGAATGCAGAGATAACTGAGCGTATTAAAGCGTTAGCGGCACAAACGCAATGTTCCGTGTTTACATTGCTGTCAGCGGTATTTGATTTATTTTTAGCGCGTTACAGCGGGCAACATGATATTGCAATTGGTACGCCGGTTGCCAATAGAGATCATCAGGAAACAGAAAAGCTGATAGGCTTTTTTGTTAATACCTTGGTTCTGCGCCATAAGCTGGAAGGCAACCCATCCTTTGTCGAGTTTTTGGCGGGGTTTAAACAAACCGTTCTGGATGCTTTTGCCCATCAATCGCTGCCTTTTGAGAAGTTGGTTGAAGCATTACAACCTGAGCGAGATTTGGCGGGAACTCCGTTTTTTCAGGTGATGTTTATTTATCATCAAGCCAGTGATCAAGTGTTAACATTGTCGAGTTTAGATAGTGAGCTGTTGCCACTTGCCAGTCCAGAAGCCAAGTTTGATTTAACTCTAGTGATGCAAGAGTCGGGTGGGCAGCTACAGGCGACATTTGAATATAATGCAGACTTATTTAAGACAGTGCGTATACAAGAGATGTCTGCCTGTTTTGTGTATTTGCTAGAACAATTATTAGCCCAGCCTGAACAGCCGGTAACAGCGGTCTCTATTCTGCCGATTCAACAGTACCAAAAAATAGTACTGGATTGGAATCAGTGTGTAGAGCCTTTGCCAGATGACGTGTGTTTGCATCACTTATTCGAACGCAGTGCAGGGCAGTACCCTGATCATATAGCCCTGGAACAGGGCGGCGTTAGCTTAACTTACCAAGCGTTAAATCAACAAGCGGAGCAATTGGCAGATATATTGGTGGCAAAAGGCGCAAAAGCCGAAGTGATGATCGGCTTGTGCCTAAACCGAACGCCACGGCTGATAGTTGCTATGTTGGCAATTATTAAAACGGGGGCGGCCTACGTACCTTTAGACTCCGCTTACCCAAGTAATAGATTGGAAAATACCTTAGAGGATGCTGAGGTGTTGTTATTGTTGACTGAGTCTGAATTGTTGGCGGCTCATGTCAGCTTAAATAGCATACCTTATTTATTACTGGACCAACCTTGGGCTACGGTGGATCAACAAGAACGGTCACAGCTAAGTTCTGCGAACTTGGCTTATTTACTATATACCTCCGGTTCTACCGGGCGGCCTAAAGGCGTGGCGATTACCCATGCGAGTGCAGTTGCTATGGTTCAATGGGCGCAGCAGGTGTATTCAGCGGAGCAATTAAGCCGAGTGTTAGCAGGCACTTCGGTGTGTTTTGATTTATCAGTATTCGAAATTTTTCTCACCTTATCTCAAGGTGGCACGATTGTTTTATTGGCTAATGTTATTGAATTGGCAGAAAAGACAGAAACTGAACCCAGCTTAATTAATACCGTACCCTCTGCGGCAGAAGAATTATTAAGGGCGGATGCTATTCCTGAATCGGTAAAAACCGTTAATTTAGCGGGTGAGCCATTAAGTACCGAGTTAGTGAATAAACTTTATGCCAAAGGGCATATAGAAAAGGTCTATGATTTATATGGGCCTTCGGAAGACACGACTTATTCGACATACACATTACGCCTAGCTAATGCCATAGCCTCTATTGGTCGGCCTATTAGTCATACTCAAGCCTATGTATTAGATGATTATATGCAGCCATTACCTGTGGGTGTACCTGGTGAATTATATTTAGCCGGGATGGGTTTGGCGCGTGGCTATCATAATAGAACTGCATTAACTGCTGAGAAATTTGTACCTAATCCGTTTGATGAAATGGGGAGCAGGCTATATAAAACCGGTGATTTGGTTAGTTATACCGATACTGGAGAGTTACTTTATCGGGGGCGAATAGATCAGCAAGTAAAGGTCAGAGGCTTTAGAATTGAGTTAGGGGAAGTGGAAACGGTACTCGCCAGTGATGTAGATGTTGAAGAGTGTTTGGTGTTCACGGTAGGTGATGCGGCAAGTAGTGATAGAAAACTGGTCGCGTATATAAAATCGTCGGCAACCGAGTCTTTTGCTGAGTTGGAAGATAAATTAGTGGCAGTTGCCAAGCAACAGCTGCCAAAATTTATGTTGCCAGCGGCTATCGTTATAATGGAGCAGTTTCCATTAACCCCCAATGGTAAAGTGGATAAAAAAGCATTGCCAAACCCAGAGCTTAAGCTAGAGACAAAAGCTTTTGTACCGGCTGTTGGTTTAGTGCAAAAAACCTTAACGGTTATTTGGCAAGAGATTTTGGCCTTAGAGCATCCCATATCAATCCATGATGATTTCTTTGAATTGGGTGGGCACTCACTTTTAGTTTTGGATTTAATGAGCCAAATAAAATTGGCCTTAGGTAAAACAGTGCCTTTAGCTGCTATATTTCAAGCTCCAACGATTAGTGGCCTAAGTGGTTTAATTGATGCAGAGGCGCAGCAAGCCGAATGGTCTCCGCTAGTCAATATTCAGCCCAAAGGTTCGCAGACACCTGTTTTTTGTATACACCCAGTCGGTGGACAAGTCCTGTGTTATAACGCTTTAGCAAAAGTCTTAGGCGACAACCAGCCTGTTTATGGGGTACGTGCATCAGGCATGGAGGCAGATCAGCCAATTATTAAAGACCTGACAAAAATGGCAACTTATTATCTGGAAGCGATTAAAGCAATTCATAAGCAGGGCAGTTACCGTTTAGTGGGGTATTCATTTGGTGGTTTGGTGGCATATGAACTTGCCAGTCAGCTTGAGTCACAAGGCGAGACTATCGAATGGGTAGCTCTATTAGATACAGCGCATCCTGAATTAACTAAGGATAATGCTGCTAAAACGGATGATGCTGAGTTATTAGTTAGCCTGTTTCCAACTATAGGCTATACTGCTGATAGACTCAGGGGGTTTTCTCTATCTGAACAATTAAAACAAGTATTTGATAAGGCCAAGCAGACAGGTTTAGTACCAAGAGCAATGGATGATGTCTCAGCGGAGCGATATTTTAATGTCTGCCGAAGTAACCTGTTAATGGACTTTCAGCCCAAAAATATTCGATCGCCTATTCGGTTAATTAGAGCGCAGGAAGGAAGTCAGCGTATCAGCATTGATGACTTTTTAGGTTGGCAACAGTTGAATGGTTTGAACATGACGTTGCATTGGGTAACAGGCCAGCATGAAAATATGATGGAGCAGCCAAATATAAAACAGATTGCTCGTCTGTTAAGTTGAGAAGGAATAAATCGAGTGAATCGAAATAATAAAATCGATCAATTAACGGTAGCAGAGCTAACCCCAGAAAAATTTGATATTGACTACCGGGTTGTAGGTAGGCCAGTCGTTATTACTGATTTTATAGCATCTTCTGTAGACTGGGATCTGGATTTTTTGTGTGCTAACTTGGGCGATGATGAGTGGATGGTGCGTGATTATGGCTCAGGTCATTTTGACAAACCACGATACCAATGGATGAAGTATTGTGACCATATAAAAATTACCATTCATACTTTTGCAGAGCATATCCGTGATGGCAGTGGAAAAGCAAGAAACCTGTATCTGGCGCAAAATCCAATTGGCGATACCTCAGCGGCTAAATCTATCTCTAAAGAAATGCAGTTTTTAACCCAAAACCTTAATTTTAAACCAGCTACTCCAGAAGCATCACTTAATCTGTGGTTAGGGGCAGCCGGACATTCAGAGCCACTGCATTTTGACCCCAGTGATGGAACGCTAATGTTACTGCATGGAAAGAAAAGAGTGGTATTGTTTCCACCCAGACAAACCAAGAACCTTTACCCCTTTGGCTTTTATGATATTTTGCCTTTTTGGGTCAGTCAGGTCGATGTAGACCAGCCTGATTTAAACGTACATCCTCAATTTAGTCAGGCTGAAGATGAGCGTTACGAAGTTACCTTAAGCCCAGGGCAGTTGCTGTTTATACCAACACATTGGTGGCATGAAGTGGTTGCCGAAGGTGAAGGCTATGTATGCTCCTGTAATTTCTTTTGGAAGGTGCGCCCTTTTAAGCGTAATTTTCAGACATTACAGTCAACAGTGCTGTGGGCTGTAAATCGACTTCCTTGGCATTGGGTGATACGCTTTAATCGTTTTATTTACCAATTAAAAAATAAGCAGTAAATATGCTGGCTACAGCAAAACTCAATCGACGTCCAACGCAACAACATTGTTGGGTTAAGGTTTTAACTGCCATCAGGTGCTATCGCAGGCCCTGGCTAAACAAAATTCCCTGCGGTTGCTGGACACTATGGGTGACTTCAGGGCTAACAGCAGATGAAGCTCAACCTCAACTGATAAATCACTACATTAGGGGGTATGCAGCAAAAAGAATAGGGAGTAGTATCAGCCTTGATGTTCGTTATTAAGTAATTTAAAGTGGCATTCTACTGATGAGTAATAAAGGTTGGCTGAGCAAGCTAAAACTACTTGAATTTATAGAAATAGACTTACAAAAGGATAAGGTTTTACTCGCCTTTGCGGCTGTTGTTACGGGGATTATTAACGCGCTGACGCTGGTTATTCTTAATTATGCGGCCAAGGAATTTGATAAGCCGGATTTAGATGCGCGTTTATTTGCATTGTTTGTTCTAAGTGTATCACTTTATTTAATCTCTAAACGGTATGTTACTCACCGTATAACAGTGCTAGTACAAGGCAGTATTTATAATTATCGTAGACGAATTCTGTATTTATTAAAAAGCCTGAAATTGTTGTCCTATGAGGAAATAGGTAAGTCGCAAATTCTTTCTTTATTAGCAGAAAAAACAGAGTTGATTTCGCAAGGCGCACATCGGTTGGCAGAGGGATTTCCTGCCATAGTGATGTTGCTGTGCTCGTTCGTATATATGGCGACAATTTCCAAAATGGCCGTGTTAATGGCTGTAGTCTGCATTGCTAGCGCGATAGTGACAATTTTAATATTGGTTAAGTCTATCGGACAATCGATGCAGAAGGCATTGGTTAAAGAAAATGAATATTTTTCTTATATGCAACATGTACTGGATGGTTTTAATGAGCTAAAGATTAATCAAAACAAAGCTGATGATCTTTATGAAAACTATATGGGGCCTGTTGCAGAACAAGCTAAAAAAGAGAATGTTGCAACAGATATAAGTAATGTTAATTTGCAGCTTTATGCACAGTTATATTTTTATGTGCTAATGGCCAGTGTGGTATTTTTATTGCCACAAATAAGTGAACTAACAGCCAGTAAAATCATGTCGATAACAACCATTATATTTTTTATTATGGGCCCGGTTGTAGTGATTATTGACATGATTCCTGGGTTAACCCGTGCTAATGTTGCGATAGATTTTTTACAGCAGTTGGAAGGTCAGTTAAAGGACGCTAGAGAGGATGTGAGAACACTGAATGCAACCTTTAAAGAACCTGATTATTTTGATAAAATTTTAATAAAGAGTCTGGGGTTCTCTTATCCTGATATAGAATCTGGGGGTAGTCACTTTTCAGTCGGTCCATTTGACCTAACGATCAAACGGGGTGAGTTGATTTTTATTCGCGGGGGCAATGGTAGTGGTAAGTCCACTTTCCTTAAGCTATTTACCGGCTTGTATGAGACTGGTTCTGGCTCAATAGCCGTTGATAATAAAGTGATAGATAGTGCTTCTTTAGCAGATTACAGAGATCTGTTTGCTATTATATTTACCGATTTTCATTTGTTTGATCGTTTTTATGGACAGCATAATGTCGATGAAACATTAGTACATGAATACCTAATCTTAATGGGGTTGGAAAAGAAAACGGATTTTAAAGGTGGGCACTTTACCCATACCAATTTATCGACAGGGCAGAGAAAGCGTTTAGCCTTAATTATTGCCTTATTGGAAGACAAAGCTGTTTATGTTTTTGATGAGGTTGCGGCAGATCAAGATCCTGAATTTAGACAGTTCTTTTATGACGTTATTTTACAGAAACTGAAAAAAATGCAGAAAACAGTCATTGTGGTAACACATGATGAAAAATATTTTTCTCACTGTGATCGCTTGTTAGTGATGGATATGGGACAACTGAAAGAAGAGAAAAAGTAATTGTTTAGCTGAAACCTTAAGCAACTAAAGGAGTGTACTGAAAATGATCACAAAAAAAGAAGCTTATAAATTTGGGGAATAAAATGAACAATAAACTTAGCAAGATAAAAAGTATTCAATGGGTGATGCTACTTTCTATTGGGGTATTTCTTTCAGGCTGTACTGGTATGGCTTTAAAGAGCTCATTTCAGGAAATTTCAGAGACGCACGCAACGCTGACTGATGAGCAAATGTTGTTGAATTTGGCGCGACGGGCAAATTTTCAAGCAGCACATTTTTTACAAATGTCCAGTGTTAATGCTTCTTTTTCTTTTGGCGCAACAGTGGGCGGATCGGCCACGTATTCGAGAACCTTAGCCAGCATCGTAACTAAAGTGTTTAGTTATGTGGGGGACTTTACTTTAAGTGCGACAGAATCTCCGACTTTTTCTTTTGCACCTTTAAGCGGGTCTTCATTTGCCAAAACAGCCTATAACCCGATTGATACGACGGTGTTTTTTGAACAACTTAGGCAAGGGGTTCCTGTTAACCAATTGATGCGTATGTTGGTGGTATCTGTAGTTCTAGAATACCCAACAGGAAAGAAAATGGTGTTGACTAATATTCCAGATGAGGGGCGGCCTGAAAACTTTAGAAACTTTTTGCGCTTATCAGGACTTGCCAGGCAACTTCAACTTGCGCAATCTTTGCGGATTGAAACGAAAGGTAAAAATAATATTATATCTATCCCCAAAGAAGCCTTACCCGTGTTAACAAGCTTGTATAAGGATCCTAAATATGCTTTTTGGCAAGATAGCTTAATGAGCATTGGTATTGAGGATGGAACGCCTGTTATTTCAATTGTTATGCGGCCTTTTTCTGGTGTGTTAGGGGCTCTGGGTGAGTCTCAGTCACATTTTAAAAAATGGCTGGAAACCGGTATAGACCTTGATGACATTCCGGAGACTGAACGCCAGCCAATTCTAACGTTAATTTGGGATGAAGAGGATGAAGATAAGATCACCCCTCCCACGGCTGAAATTGAGTATTTAGATGTGGATTATCAAATTGCTGATCTTATCAAAGGCAAACAATTAACCTGGAACCGGGAATCATTCAGGATTTTAAATGACTTATTTACTATTATTTCCCTTGATGCTAAAGACCTTCCCGTTCAACAGTTAATAAAGGTTTTTTAGTGGTTAAATCCGGCTTAAAAAGTAAGTATATACTGACAAAGGTAAGTATTATTTAATCAGCAAAAATACCATATTTAATAATGGTTTTTTATATTGATTTATTTGTATTAATAGTGTATAGATAGAGTTGTAGTTTAATTAAAATTAATCAATAACAGGGGTCTATTATGGGTGAGTTAACAAAATCTGAAAATTCATTGGAAGATGGGCAAGCTTTGGTTAGAAAGGGTGTGTATGCTTCATTAGCCGCTGGTTTAGTACCAGTGCCAGTGTTTGATGCGCTTGCTGTTGCAGGTATTCAGCTGGAATTGTTAAGAAGGTTAAGTCATGTTTATGGTGTGACTTTTATGGAAGGTAAAGGTAAAAATGCCTTAGCTGCACTTATTGGTGGTAGTTTTCCAACTTCAGTTGCGCCAACTTTGGCCAGTCTGGTTAAAGTGGTTCCATTAGTAGGAACCACTTTAGGTGGATTAAGTGTGTCATTAACGGCAGGCGCTTCAACTTATGCTATTGGTAAGGTGTTTATTCAGCATTTTGAGTCAGGTGGTACTTTCTTAACTTTTGATCCTGAAGCTGTTCGTGACTATTTTTCTGAACAAATAAAAGAAGGTAAAACTGTCGCTGCTCAAACTAAAAAATCAGCTTAGTTAATATCCCTAATTAAACGGATATTATGGCTATTTTTTCATTGCGAGAGACTGTTCGAGAATAGAAGTTGTTGCGAGAGAAACCTATTTTGAGTCAGGTTTTTTTGATCATTTCAGATGAATAGTTATGCTGAAAATGAGTGGAAAATATGGGCAAAATAGATTCTCACTGTATAGGTTTTCTACTCTTGATCAGACTTCTGGTCATAGTCGTTTTATGTTTCCGCTATATATAATCTTATAATGCGTTACCTACCTACTGTCATAACTTCAACTATAGTTTTTTTACTTATTGTTGTTTATTTTTACGCTTCAATTTTTATTACTGTTAAAGCAGGTGAAGCCGGTGTTTTATATCGCCGCTTTGCTGGCGGAACAGTTACTGATCGTATTTATAAGGAAGGCTTCCATGTTATTTTTCCTTGGAATTCGATGGCTATATACAATACGAGGGTTCAGCAAGAAAGCTATTCTTTATCAGTTCTTACCGATGAAGGTCTAAAAATAAAACTGGATATTTCAATTCGATTTTATCCTGAGCGTGATGCGGTAGGGATTTTGCACCAAAGAGTGGGGCCTGATTATCTGGAAAAAATAGTTATTCCAGAAGTTGATCATACCTTGCGTCTTGCTGTTGGTAAAATGAAGATACATGAGGTTTATACGAATAAGGGCACAACTTTACATGACATTATCACCAAAGCAATTTTAGAAATTGAAAAGAACTATATTGTTATTCAGGATGTAATAGTACGTCAGGTTGTCTTACCTAGTCAGGTTGAAAGCGCGATTGAAGCCAAGATAGAACAGAAACAGTTATATGAAGCTTTTGAATATAGACTTTCAGGAGCACAACAAGAAGCCAAAAGAAAGGAAATTGAAGCCGAAGGGATTTATCAGTACAACATTAAAGTCGACAAGTCCCTAAGTAAAAGTGTGTTGAAATGGAAAGGGATTATAGCGACTCAAGCACTTGCAGAGTCAGATAATGCCAAAATTGTTGTTATCGGCAATGGTGATGACCAGTTGCCTATTATTCTGGGTGGCTCAGCAGGACAATAGAAATGGTTAGGAAAGTTAGTTTTCGTATTTTTTTATTACTGATTATTGGCTTGCTGATTTTCAGGGGTATTCATGATTATCGCTCTTCATATGAGTACTCTTTAACAAAAAGGGCGGAATTTTCTGCCAAAAAAAACAAGAATATTCATGTGGCGGTGGTTGGGGATTTAAAAGGTGATAGTGGTTTTCTTGATGGTGTTATGTTGGCCGTTGAAGAAATAAATAAGCAGGGTATAGAGCTTAGAACCGGTAAAGACTCTATTAAAAGCCGACTGGTCATACATAAATTTGATGACTCAACTGAGGAAAGTGCGCTAAAAGCCCGGCTGGCTATTGTTGCAGACTATAGAATTATTGCTGTACTGGGGCACTCTTCTTCAGCGACTGCTATTCCAGCATCAATTAGTTACGAATACAATGGTGTTTTGTTTATTTCAACATTTGCGACGCACCCGGTGTTAACGGATCATGGGTTTAAATATACATTTAGCATCATCCCAACCGAAACTTCATTTATTAATGCAGTACTCAGGTTTTGTAAGGAAAGAAACTGGCATAAGTTAGTGGTGTTACATGCTCGCAACCCTTATGGGAATGAGTTTTATGAACAGTTGGCTACAGAGCTTGAGAAACCTTTAGAAATTGTTTATGTGAAATCATTTTTTGTTGCTCAGGCAGACTATAAAAGCATCATTTATGAAGTGATGAAAAAAGATTTTGATGTAGTGGTTCTTGCCGCCAGAAATAAGAATGCTGCAAATATGATTGAACAGTTGCGTGATATGGGGGTTGATGTTCCCATTATAGGAGGAGACGTTTTAGATAATTTGAAAATCTGGGACTGGTCTAAGCAGACAGCGAATCAAACTTATGTAGCTTCTGTTTTTGTGGGACAACTTGATTTTGTAAATAAATTTAAACAAGCCTTGGGTTTAGATGCGAATTATCAATCATATCAAGGTTACGAAGCGGTTAATGTATTGGCGGATGCACTTCGTAAAACAGGATCAGCTGAGCCGATTCGGCTGTCCTCGACATTAAAGTATAAATATAAACCCGGTTATGGGGGTTATGTCTTTGATACCAATGGTTTAGTTGTGAGCAAGAATGTCTATATTAAGCAGATGAAAGATGGAAAGTTTAAAATGGTTAATCAGGAGTAAAGTAAAAATGATACTGATAATCTATGTTGTGCTCAGTTTATTAATTGGTTGTTTTGGAGTAAAAAAAAAACTGGGTTTTTGGGGTTATTTTTTTGGCTCTTTGGCTCTTACGCCGGCGGTTGGCATTATTTTATTGTTAGCATCAGATAGATGTAAACCAAAGTAGTATTAGGAACTCACTGTATGCTTTCTTTAAATCATGAAATCGGCAAAATAGAAGATACTTTCAAACAGTGGTTTCCTGGACAGGCATTTATACAAGCAGCAAAAATCCAGTCTTATCCAATTTTGGTCGAAGAGCAGGTGTTAGTTGCGAATGCAGTTATTAGTCGGCAACAGGAATTTTCAACTGGCCGCTGGTTGGCAAGGCAAGGGATGCAGGAATTTGGCTTGCCAAGTACTGCCATTAAAGTAGGGAAATTACGAAACCCATTATGGACTGAATCTATAATTGGATCAATTACTCATGATAGCGGATATTGCGTGGTGGTTTTGATGAAAAAGCAAAGGCATGGTGAAAAAGGTATCGGTATAGATTTAGTAGGTTTAGCACAGCGAGCAGCTCAAATAGAAGGGTTGGAAGGGATGATTGTAGCAAATGATAAAGAGTTGGAAGCAGTTGAAATATTTGATTTGAAAATTAACCCGGCTCTTTTGCTGTTTAGTCTTAAAGAGTCGTTGCTAAAAGCATTAACATTTTATCTGGATGATTTTATCGATCTGCGTTCAATTGAGATTTCTTGTTTAAATAAACTATTTGTCACGGTGTGTGGTAATACGGTTGTGGCCGATATTTTTGCGGCTAAAAGTGGAAATTATTTAATTACAACAGCTAAGGTTTATCAAATTGATACTTAGAATAAAAAAGGGTTGTTGATGCAAATTTTTGCCTTTCCATATGCTGGGGGTAGTGAATATTGTTACCGTGACCTGTCTAAGCAGTTAAAAAATGTTAATTTTAGGACTCAAGCGTTACCCGGACGAGGTAGTTTAATATCTCAGCCGTGTATTACGCGTATCGATGAAATGGTGGACTACCTTTTTCAGCAGATTAAAGCAGAGTTACTGCAACCTTATATTTTCTTTGGTCATAGTATGGGGGCTTTTATTGCTTATATGCTATGCCAAAAGGTTAGGCAGGAAGGGTTACCTAGGCCGACTGCACTCATACTATCAGGACGAAAATCGCCATCAGCTGAAGTGGGTGACCTTAAGCATAAGATGCCTGCCACTCAATTTAAAGCTATGTTGCGAGATTTTGGAGGGATACCCGATGTGGTGAGTCAAGATGAGGCAATTATGGCCTTATTTGAACCAGTAATTCGTGCGGATTTCGAACTCATTGAGACATATTTATACCAACAGGAAAGAGTTTTAGATGTACCAGTTCATCTATGTATAGGGCGAGACGACAATATCAGTTCTGAAGAAGCTAATGCATGGCAAAAAGTGACAGCACAGCCTTTAAGGCTAACTTACTTTGAAGGGGGGCATTTTTATTTTAAGAATAATGAATCATTATTGGCACATAAGATAATGGAAGTATTGGCTGTCGTATCTGGATAATTTATAAGTACAAAAATAATAAATATATGAAATGGAGTTGAATAGCTATGTTTGACGATGAAAATTTAATCTTTAAAGTTGTCGTAAACCATGAGGAACAATACTCTATCTGGCCCAAAGATAAGAAACTTCCCATAGGCTGGAGAGAAGAAGGAACCGAAGGAGTAAAGAAAGTCTGTCTTGAGCATATAGGGAAAGTTTGGACAGATATGCGACCATTAAGTCTTAGAAAGTCGATGGATGAATTGCTTAATCAAGAAAAATGATTTTGTTATAAATTATGCGTATGTGTGACAAAAAAACATTGAAATATGTTGCTGCTGCTGTTGCTGTTGCTTGACCTCAGTTCGAGGTAAATAAGCGCAGTATATAATGCCAGATAGTTTTTTCGATATTATTCGCACCTGAATTATGTCGGTTGCATCTGGACACGTTTGATGGCTTTATGGAGTCAAACAGAGGTAAGCTGAGTAGAGACTGAAATGCTAGATTTAATTAACCGCTATTGTCATGGTTTTGTTGCCTTGCCCGTAATTAATAGTATTCGGCAGGAGGGAATTTTTGAGCTATTTAAGAATTCTGAATCTGTTGAATTTGAAACTGTATTAAAACACTACCCTGCTAATAAGGCTTACATGAAAGTGGCTTTCAGGCTGTTAGAGTCACTGGAAATTCTACAATTTAACGGGGCTTATCAGACCGGTAAACGCTTTAATTGGTTAGACGAAATCCCGGCTGATATTAATACTTTATTGCAGTTGGATATTTTGACGGGTTCAATTTCTCCCAAAGCGAATCAATTGATTGATAACTGGCTGGCTTTGGCATTAAAACAAGGTTCAGTTAATGATTCGATGCTGGCTGATTATCTGGATGGCTTAATATTAATCCCGCTATTACTGCACAATAGAATCAGTAATGAGGTGGAAGAAAGTTTTGCTGATAGGTTTGATTTTTTGCTGGACTCTGGCAGGTTGGAGGCATTATTTTTGGCCAAAGGCTGGGTAGTTAAACAGCCTGAAAAAACGGTTTTCACCTGCGCAGGTGAACATTTTCTGGATCGCATTTTTATTGCTGGTACAGTTTATTCCTACCAACCAATGCTACGGGGTATGAGTGAATTATTGTTTGGTGATGCCAGTAAGGTTTTTCAGCGTGATGATGAAGGCCATGAACTTCATTTGGACAGACTAATGAATGTTCAAGGTAGCGGTTTTCAACATGGGCGTTATTTTAATGATTGCCAGGAAATTATTGCCGATATTTTTAATCAATTACCGGTTGAAAACCAGCCCGATTATATTGCTGATATGGGTTGCGGTGATGGTAGCTTATTAAAACGAATTTACCAATTAATCTTGACAGAAACCAGACGCGGTGAAGTTTTAGCCGAATATCCTTTGCTGCTGATTGGTGCAGATTATAATCAACAAGCATTATTGGCAACGGTGGAAACCCTTGCTGGTTTGCCGTATAAGACCATACAGGCCGATATTGGCAATCCTGAACAATTCTTGAAGGATTTGTTAGCGGCAGGCGTTTCAAGTCCCGACAAAGTATTGCATATCCGTTCATTTTTAGATCATGACCGCCCTTATATAGCCCCAAAAAATAAAGCCCAATTAGAGCAACGACCAGAAGGTCGTAGTCATGGTGTGTATGTTGATAATAACGGGCAGTTGATTGCATCTAGAACTGCCTACCAAAGTTTAGTTGAACACCTGGCTCGATGGTCTGCAATATTAGGCCAAAGCGGCGCATTATTTTTAGAAGTTCACAGCATGGCTCCGTGCTCGGTTGCACAATATATTGATCAATCAGAAAACCTGCATTTTGATGCCTATCATGGATTTTCCGGACAAATGTTGGCCGATGCCGATGAGTTCTTGCTGGCAGCGGCTGAAAGCGGCTTATTTCCGAAGTTAGACTTTTCCAGAAATTATCCAAAGACTCTGCCTTTTTGTCGGCTTACACTTAACTGGTTTGAAAAAAGGCAATACAGTTTTAGAGTCGCTTTTGCACGTGATTTACCTGCGTTAGAAGTATTAGATAAAGCCTGTTGGGCAGAAAATCTGTCTGCGGGTATTGATATTATAAAGGCACGCTTAGCCCTTTATCCACAAGGCCAATTTGTTATTGAACAACGCGGTAAAATTGTCGGTGCATTTTATAGTCAGAGAATTCAAAATGATGCGGCATTGGATAATACAGACTTTTACCAAATGCCCAGCTTGCATGATCCACAAGGCTCTATTGTGCAAATTTTGGGTATGAACATAGCCCCAGAATTCCAGCACTTGGGCTTAGGCGATCAGGTTCTTGACTTTATATTGTATGTATACAGCCTGGATGGACAGACGGATACCGTGTTGGGCATCAGTCGTTGCAAAGAGTTTGTAGATCAGCCTGATATGGCTATGGAAAAATATCTACAACAATGTAGAGACAATGGGCAGTGGGATACGATACTTAATTTTCATGTTCAACATGGTGCAGAAATCGTTAAGCCAATTAAGGACTATTGGTTGGCCGATGTCGATAATCAAGGCTATGGTGTTTTGATTCGCTATACATTAAGTGACAATGTTAAAAAGCTTAGTGATGCAGAACAGGTCGAGTTAAGCAATGATCCTGAAGTACGAAACAAGCTGATTGACAAGGCTATTTTGACAATTCTGGGCAAACGTAGAAAACACTTGTTTGCTGCCGATAGAGCATTAATGGAAAGTGGGCTGGACTCACTGGACTTACTGGAGTTGCGCAGTTTATTAAGTCGGTATTTAGGCGTTAAATTAGAACCTATGTTTTTTTTCTCCTATGGTACGGCTAATGAAATTAAAGCGTATTTTGATGGTGCAGAAAAACCGAAAGAAACTACAGTTGAACAATCGATAGTGCCTGACTTTAGTCGTTTACAAGCGGTAAATACGACACCACAAAGTGGTCAGTTTGATGTCGCTATCGTGGGCATGTCTTGTCGTTTTCCAGGCAGTGTTAATTCGCCAGAAAGCTTTTGGCAGTTATTACAATCAGGACAGGATGCAATAGAAAAAGTACCCCTTGAACGTTGGGATAATAGCCTTTATGCAGAAGAAGATGTTAGTCCCTATGGCGGTTTTATAAAAGATGTTGACCAGTTTGATGCCGGGTTTTTTCAACTATCACCTCGCGAAGCGCGATTAATAGACCCACAGCACCGATTATTGCTAGAAACTGCTTGGAAAGCCTTTGAAAACGCGGGGATAAACCCTGACTTAGCTAAGAAAACCGGCGTATTTGTGGGTATTTATGCTCATGATTATGAGTTGTTAGCAGCACAACGTAATCAAGATAAACACTTTGATGTTTATCATGCTATTGGTAATTCTGCCTCAATGGCAGCGGGGCGGTTGTCTTACTTTTTCGGCTTTCAAGGGCCTGCCATTAGTGTAGATACCGCTTGCTCATCGTCATTAGTAGCGGTACAGCAAGCCTGTGACAGTTTGCGTAAAGGTGAAAGCAAAGTAGCTTTGGCAGGCGGTGTTAATCTAATGTTAGCACCGGATTTAACCATCGCTTTTTCTAAAAGCGGTATGCTGGCGGAAGATGGTCATTGCAAAACCTTTGCCGCCGATGCCGATGGTTATGTACGTTCAGAAGGATGTGGCCTAGTGGTATTAAAGCCATTAGAGCAGGCGCTAAATGATAATGATTGCATTCTGGCGGTTATCAAAGGCAGTTCAGTTAATCAAGATGGTGCGAGTAACGGCATTACCGCCCCTAATGGGCTGGCACAGCAGGAATTAATGCAACAAGCCCTGCAACATGCGAATGTTAAGGCCAATGAGATTTCATTATTGGAAGCACATGGTACAGGTACGCCACTGGGTGATCCCGTTGAAATGGATGCCATTGCCCATGTGTATAGCCAAGATCGGGATAGTAATAAGCCTTTATTGATTAGCTCGGTAAAAACCAATATTGGTCATGCTGAGTCTGCGGCCGGTATTGCTGGCTTAATTAAATTAGTACTGGCTTTTAAACATCAGTATGTACCTGCACATTTACATCTTAAACAGCTTAATCCGCGTCTTTCTTTGGCGGCATTACCGGCACGTATTCCAACCCATGGTGCAACTTGGTCGGCTGTGGAAGGCAAGCCAAGGTTAGCGGCAATCAGCGCGTTTGGTTTTAGTGGTACGAATGCCCATATGATTTTGGCAGAAGCACCACAGCAAGATATTAAAACTATCGATATCCCTTGTGTGCTTCCGGTTTCAGCACCCACACCGGAAGCTTTAGTGGCTTTGGCTAAACGTTATCAACAGCAACTTGGTAAAGGGGAGCAACCTGCTTTATTAAATATTGCGGCCACAGCCGCAATGGGCAGGAAACATTTTAGCCAGCGACTGGCTTTTTGTGCCGTGAATACAGAGGGATTATTAGTTCAATTAACTGATTATATTCAGTTAGAAAGTATCCCGGAATTCGTTCCAATACAAAATAATCAACTTGTTTTTCTATTTACCGGACAAGGTGCACAGTACCTTAATATGGCGAAACAGCTGTATCGTACCCGCAGTTATTTTAGAGAACTATTTGATCAGTGTTCAGAATTATTTGCAGGGTATATTAATCTTTCATTAACCGAATTATTATTCTCAGGCGAATATAAGGAACAAGATATACAGCAAACAGGGGTGACTCAACCGGCATTATTTTGCCTGGAATATGCATTGGCTAAACAATGGCAACAGTGGGGTATAAAACCGGACATACTGATAGGCCACAGCATTGGTGAATATGCGGTGGCTTGTTTGGCTAATGTGTTTAGTCTGGAGGATGGCATTAAGTTGGTTGCCAAGCGTGGTCAGTTAATGCAAGCGCAACTAGCTAATGGAAAAATGGTAGCGGTCAATTGCACTCGGCAACAGCTAGAAACACTATTACCTAAAGCTGATGATAGAGTGATTGCTTGTTTTAATAGCGAAGACCGTTTGGTTATTTCGGGTGCGGAAAGTGCAATAAATAGTGCGATAAAAATTTTAATCAATGCCGACATTTCAGTTGCAGAATTAAATGTCTCTCATGCTTTTCATTCACCCTTAATGAATGGTATGTTGGCCGAATTTAAACAAGTTTTAGCGCAAATTGAGTTTAAAAAACCAAGCCTACGTATTATCTCTACCTTAACGGGACAAGAGGTTACAGAGCAGATGAGTGCAGTTGATTATTGGGCTAATCAAATTGTACAGCCAGTTGATTTCACGACTGCTATCAATACACTTTCTAAACACAAGGCCGACAAGCTAATACTGATGGAGATAGGGCCGAAATCAGTATTAACCGGTTTAGCAAAGCAAATACTAAGCACAGTAGAGTCTATTCAGTTACTGCCCGCACTAGATCCCTATATTAATGATAATCTGCGTATTGCTGATAATATGGCACTACTCTATCAGGCAGGGTTAACGGTCAATTGGCAGGCGTTTTATGGACACTTACCCTTTAATAAAGTAGCTCTGCCTCATTACCCTTTTCAAAGACAACGTTATTGGCTGGATGATGTTTACCCTGATAAACGGCATCAGTATACAATTAATAATGCACATCCGTTATTAGGGTCAGCGATATCTGCACCACAAGCGGTGCAATATCAAAGTCATATTAATCAGAACCAGCCCGAATGGTTAGCAGGGCATGTGGTGAATAATGAAGTTATTTTTCCGCTCTCAGGCTATATTGAAATGGCCTTATCCATTACAGAAAGCAACAATGAGCTAGTTGATTTAGTGATAGGTAAAGCATGTTTACTGGATGATAAAATGCTGCTTTTACATAGTTTAAAACAAGATAAAAACATCACTATACATAGCTTAAATAATGAAGATTGGCAGCAACACTTTAGCTGTCAAACCAAGCCCGTGCAGCAAGGTAACGGCAGTTTAGATTTGGCCTTACTACAAAGCCAATTAAGTGAGCTACCCGTTAAACAGTTTTATGCAGAAAAGGCATTAGAAGGTTATCAATTCAGCCAGGACTTTCACAGTTTAAAGCAGCTTTACAAAAGCGAAAATGAAGCTTTAGTTTATGCAGAATGCAGCCTTAAGAGCAAGCATTATAAAATACACCCCGTGTTGCTTGATGCTGCATTGCAAGGTGCTTTGACATTAATGCCAGTCAATAAAAAAGACCAGCCTTTTGTGCCCTTTACCATGCAACGTTTTTCAATGTGGAGGGGGGGGGGGCAAGGGATTTGGAGCCATATTAAAGTCATTAGCCGGAATGAAGATTCCTGTCGTGTGGATATTAATATTCACGACTCACAGCAGCAGCTTGTTGCTACTATTGAAGGCTTAATATTTAAGCAGTTACTACCGACACCTGCGCCTACAGGAAAAGATGTTAGCGATATTTTACACCATGTTATATGGAAGCCCAAAATCGTGCAGAAAACGACTGCCGAGTTGGTGGCTTTATTAGAACGAGACTTTCATGAGGCAGACGCGTTTAAACCGATTAAAGGTTCGGCTGGGCGGCTTAATCAATTGGCTGTAGCTTATATGGTTGAAGGTTTGTTAAAGCTGGGTTGCCTGCCACAACAAAGTTATGTAAATGGTGATGAATTAATACAGTCACTGGCGATTAATAGCAGCTTTGGCCGTTTAATGCGGCGGGTTTTGGAGTTATTAGTGAATGCAAATCTGGCACAAAGAACCAGTTCTGGTTGGCAAATGGGCACTTTTATATTACCCATTCCAGCCGGTGAGCAAGCCAGTCAGTTGCTGCTTGATTACCCGGAATTAAGTTCAGAAGTTGAATTGATAAAACGTTGTGGCTCCAGGCTAAAGGAAATCTGGAGTGGAGAGATTGACCCGCTAGGTTTGGTTTTTCCAGCAGAGTCACCCGAAGCAACACGTCAGTTTTATCGCCACTCGTATTCATTTTCTGCCTTAAATAAATTACTGGCAGAAGCTGTGGGCAGTATTAGCAAGGTAGGTTCTAGTGCCCAACCGTGTAGAATTCTAGAGATTGGTGCGGGTACAGGTTCGGCAACTTTTCATATATTGCCTAAATTGGCAGGGCAATCGTGTCAGTATACCTTTACCGATGTGTCCAGTTATTTTACTCAACAAGCCAAACAGGTATTTTCAGATTACGATTTTGTTGAATACCAAAGTTTAGATATTGAACGCCAGCCCGAAGATCAAGGCTTTGATCTGCACAGCTATGACATTATTATTGCCTCAAATGTATTACATGCGACCAGAAATTTAAACCAGACATTACAGCATTGTAAACAACTATTAGCCGATAATGGTCAGATTATTTTACTGGAAGGCGTGCAGCCTACCGCGTGGATAGATTCTATTTTTGGCTTAACAGAAGGCTGGTGGCGATTTAATGATGATTTACGCTCAAATTACCCGTTATTAAATCAGGCACAATGGCTTGCAGCCTTAAAAAATCAAGGCTTAGACGGGCAATGTATCGCCTTGAAAAATGAAGATGCGCCCTTTAAACAAGCGCTTATTTTTGCCAGTCATCAATCCGCAGTTAATAGCCAGAGTCATTGGTTGGTGATGGTTGACAGACTAGGTGTGGCAGACAACTTGATTAATGCACTTAAGAAAAAAAGTGCTGGCGTTACACAAGTTTTTTCGGGGAGTGCGTTTAAACAACTTGATTCACAAAGTTTTCAAATTAACCCTGACAGTAGAGCAGACTATCAGAAATTAATCACGGTTATAGAGCAAGATGTTGAGGTCACCCAGGTAGTTGATTTTTGGTCGCTGTCTTCAACCAATGAGTCCTTGCAGTCTGCCGAACAAGTAATGGATAAAACACGCGGATTATGTTGCACAGGGCTGTATTTAATACAGGCTTTATTAGCGGCAGAGCGCAAAAATATTAGCCTATGCCATGTGACCCGTAATGCACAAAGTGTTAATCAGCAAGATTTAAACAGCCATCCAGAAGCGGCAGTGCTATGGGGCATAAATAAGGTAGTGGCTTTAGAGTACCCCGAACTTAAACACACAGTGGTCGATTTAGATAAGGATACGGCGAGTACTAACAGCTTGATACAAGCTTTGCTACAGGGCTTGGCTGAATCTCAATTGGCCTATCGGGAAGGGCAGCTGTACGTGCCTAGGTTAGCAAACGTGGATGCATCCGTTTCAACTGGTAATAACCGCCAATGGCAGCTTGAAGGCGATACCGCATCAATCAGCGCTTTACAATTAGTTCAGCATTCGTGGGGCAAACCCAAAGCCGGGCAAGTGGAAATTCAAGTACAACATGCCGCACTTAATTTTATTGATGTAATGGATGTGCTAGGTTTATTGCCCTTTAAACGCAATGGTCTGGGCATGGAATGTGTCGGTATTATTAGTCGCTGTGGGAAAGATGTAAACCAGTTTACCGTAGGGCAAAAAGTACTGGCATTGGCAGAAGGTTCATTTGCAGATTATGTAAATGTTAATGCTTTATTAGTTGCTCCCTTACCAGAAACCATTTCAGCTCAGAAGGCGGCTACTTTACCGGTAGCTTTTTTAACGGCGGCTTATGCCTTAAAAGAAGTCGCAAACATTCAAGCGGGGCAACGTATTTTAATCCATGCTGCATCAGGTGGTACGGGTATGGCTGCGGTGCAAATTGCCCTAGATGCCGGGGCAATTGTCTATGCGACTGCGAGTAAAACAAAATGGTCGCAGGTTTTAAAGCTAGGCGTTACTGCGGTGATGAACTCGCGCGACTTATCGTTTGTTGATGATATTAACCAACAAACGGGTGGCGCAGGCGTTGATATTGTTTTTAACAGTTTAAGCGGTAAATTTATTAATGCCGGTTTATCGTTGCTTAAAAGTGGTGGGCAGTTTATAGAAATAGGTAAACGCGATATTTTAAGTCAACAACAAGTTACCGGGCTTGCACCAACTGTTAATTACAGTCTGGTTGATTTAAGAGCCGTTTCGCAAACACAGCCCAAAATAATCCAGACCCTATTTCAATCATTATTGCAGCTTGTAGAGTTCGGGCGTTTAAAGCCCTTGCCTGATACCGTGTTTGATTGGTCGCAAATGCAGGATGCTTTTCGATATATGCAGCAAGCAAAGCACACCGGCAAGGTTATTCTGCAAAATAAAGTCAACGCACCACAGTTTATGGCAGATGCTAATGCTAGTTACTTAATAACTGGCGGGCTTAAAGGTGTGGGTTTATATACCGCGCAATGGTTAGCGCAACAAGGAGCCAAACATTTAGTGTTGGTTGGTCGGACGGCAATAGAACCTGTTAATCAAAAAAAGGTAACAGCATTACAAGACACAGGTGTAAATGTGAGCTGCGTTGTGGCAGATGTAAATGATATGGTCACTATGCGGCAAATTTTTAGTCAAATTCGTCACAGTGGTCAGCCCTTAAAAGGTATTGTCCATTCGGTTGGAGTGTTGAATGATAGCAGCTTATTACAACAAAACTGGCAGCGATATGAAGCCGTACTAGCCCCCAAAATTTCAGGTGCATGGCAGTTGCATCAGCTTAGCCTGAAAGATGATCTCGACTTTTTCCTGATGTACTCATCGGTTGTCGCATTGTTGGGCAGTGCGGGGCAATCTAATCATGCTGCAGCCAATGCATTTTTAGATGCGTTTGCACATTACCGTAGGGGGCAAGGTTTACCGGCACAAAGTATTAACTGGTGTGGTTGGTCACAAATAGGCTCTGCCGCCGCATTGAAAGTAAGCGATAAAATCCGCAAAGGGCTAAGCGATATTACCTCGGAACAGGGGGGGCAAGTATTGGCGGCAGCATTGTCACGTAATGATACTCAAATTGGGGTCATGCCAGTTGATTGGCCTGAGTTTTTACAACATGCGCCTATGGCAGAGTTCTTTGAAGCCTTTAAATCGCATCAGGAAACGGTATTAAAAACGGAAAATGCAGAGTTGTTGTCATTAAATAAAGCCAGCTTAGCGCAAATGAATCCAGCAGAACGAACCCGGCAAATAAAATCGCTGTTGTCAGCTGAATTAGCAACAGTACTGGGCATGCAGGTTGATAAGTTAAACCAACTGGCACAGCGAAATGCGGGCTTTTTTGAGTTGGGTTTAGACTCGTTAACATCGGTGGAATTTAAAACCCGGATTAATAAATCGCTAGGGCTAAGCTTATCAACCGCCGCAGTATTTGATTACCCGAATATTAATGTACTCACTGAGTATTCATTAAGCCAGTTAGCTGATGAGATAGAGCTTGACTCAGGAACTGAAGAGGCCATATCGTCAATAGAAAATGGCGATTTAGATGGCTTAACAGCTGAACAAGCCGCTGCATTATTGGCTAAAGAACTGGAATAAAAATGGCAAATAATAACGCACCGGATTATCAGGCTTTAGTTAAGAATGCTGTTATTGAAATTCGTAAGCTAAAAGTAAAAATTACAGAATTAGAGCAGGGTATAGTAACCGAAGATATTGCCGTTATCGGTATGGCTTGCCAGTTTCCAGAAGGCAGTAATAATTATACTGATTCAGGTATTAAAAACTTTTGGAATGTTATGGCAACCGGGACTGATGCTGTTATTGAAGCCCCTGCTGATCGCCTGGATAAAGACCAGTTTTATAGTGATAAGCCCGAGGCTGCGGGCAAAATAATTAGCACGCAAGGCGGCTATCTCCAAAATATTGACCAGTTTGCTGCCGACTTTTTTTTTATCGCCCCGCGCGAGGCTGAGAGTCTGGATCCACAACAGCGTATGTTGCTGGAAAATCACTGGCGAGCTCTGGAAGATGCCGGTATATCGCCGTCATCATTAATGGGTAGTCAAACCGGCTTGTTTGCGGGCATTTGTGGTAATGACTATTATCATTTGCTGGCTGGTCGAGCCTATGAGGAAATTGATGCCTACATGGCTTCGGGCACGGCACACAGTACTGCGGTGGGTCGTTTAGCTTTTTATCTAGGCAGCCAGGGGCCTGCTATTGCGGTCGATACGGCGTGTTCATCTTCATTAGTTGCGCTGCATTTAGCCTGCCAGAGTTTACGAAAAAATGAGTGTAATTTAGCCTTGGTCAGCGGGGTTAATGCTTTACTGTCACCGGAATACAGTATTAACTTTTCCCGTGCAGGAATGTTATCACCCGAAGGTCGTTGCAAGACGTTTGATGACAGTGCTGATGGTTATGTGCGTGGCGAAGGCTGCGGCGTGGTGGTTTTAAAAAGCTTAGCAGATGCGCTGCAAGATAACGATAATATTTTGGCTGTGGTTAAAGGTTCGGCGACTAATCAAGATGGTCGCAGCAGTGGCTTAACTGCACCCAATGGCAGTGCACAGCGACAAGTTATCACGCAGGCATTAAAAAATGCGGGTTTAACGCCTGAGCAAATTAGTTATGTAGAAGCACATGGCACGGGCACTAGCTTAGGTGACCCGATTGAGATTGAAGCCTTGCAAGCAGTTTATGGACGCAACCGGAAAACACCTTTAAATCTTGGCTCAGTTAAAAGTAATATTGGTCATTTAGAAGGTGCGGCGGGTATCGCTGGCCTTATTAAGACGGTGTTAATGCTGCAACACGAAATAATCCCAAAACAATTGCATTTTAATACCCCGAATAGCCATGTTGACTGGGCGGGTATGAACCTTAAGGTTAACCAACAACAAGTTGACTGGCAGGTTGATAATGACCAACAACGTATTGCTGGTGTTAGCTCGTTCGGTTTTAGCGGCAGCAATGCCCATGTTTTACTTGGGCAAGCTCCGGCAAAAGAGTTAACTGAACCGACAAGAACAGAAACAGAATTACTGACAGTTTCGGCACGAAATTTAGCCGAGCTTAATCATCTAAAGCAATCATATCGTGACTATTTACTCGCAAACCCTAAAACGGATTTAGCTGATTTTTGTTATGCTGCCAACAGTCAGCGAGATCATTTTCAACAACGTTTAGCTATTCCTTGTCACTCGGTAGAAGAGCTTATTGATAACTTGCAACAACCGGATAACAGTCAATCCTCTGAGCCACAATTGCTGGCTTTTTTGTTTACCGGACAAGGTGCGTTTAAAGGTGCATTAAACAGATTCGACCAATCTTGCCCACAGTTTGCCGCGCAGTTATTCGTGTGTGAACCGGCCTTTAAACACCATGTGGGCTTATCGCTATTTGAGCTGTTATTTACCGAGCAAGGCGCAACGCAATTACAAAATACGCAATATGCACAACCGGCTTTATTTTGTTTTCAATATGCCTTGGCTAAAACCTGGCAGAGTTGGGGGTTAGATGCCGAGTATTTATTAGGACACAGTATTGGCGAATATGCCGCCGCTTGTTTAGCAGGTGTATTTAGTTTTGAAGATGGCTTAAAACTAGTCAGCCTACGTGGCCGATTAATGAGTACATTAACAGAACCGGCTAGTATGATTGCAGTTTTAGCAGATTCGGATAACGTGACTAAAGCCTTAAAGTCGGTGGGTAGCGCATTGTCTATCGCAGCATACAATGGCAAAGCCAATACCGTGGTATCAGGTGCGGCTGCGGAACAGGTTAAACTCCAGAGTTGTTTAGATCAGAAAAATATTAGCTATGTAGAACTCAATGTAGACCGTGCTTTCCATTCGCCATTAATGCAAACTATGCTGGCGGACTTCTCTATCGTCGCTCAAACTATAGAATATCACCCTCCGCAAAAAGCTATTATTTCCACTAAAACGGGGCAATTAATTGGCGCGGAAATTGCGAATGCGGATTATTGGGTAGATCAGATCATTCAGCCCGTTTTATTTGCCGAATCTCTGGAGACGTTGCAACAACAAGGCGTAACCCTTGCCATAGAAATATCCCCGCAAAATGTATTAAGCAAAATGGTCATGCGTGAATGTACGATTAATGCTATACCATCCATGAAAACCAGTGCTGCTGATAAGTTAATACACGCGATTGGCGATGTGTATAAAACCGGTGTTAATCTGGATTGGAAAGGGATTTATCAAGGCTTTGCAGGGGTGCATTTAAGCTTGCCAAACTATCCCTTCGCACGGCAAAGGTACTGGTATAAAAATGCCCCACGGCAGGTACACAGCAATTTAAACAAGCATTCACACCCTTTAATACAGGAGCGTCTGGAACTGGCGGATGACGCAGGTAAGATAATTTATCGGGCTAATTTAAGTAAAAATAATCCGGCCTTTAGTCAAGACCACCGATATCAAGATAAAATCTTAATACCTGCCGCCCATTATTTAGAAATGGCTGTAGCTGCATTTGGAAAGTGGCCTTGTCAGGTTAGCCAGGCGAGTTATCCTGCACCTTTATTTCTGGAGGATGACCAACAGGTACAATTAGTGTTAACTGAATTGGCAGAGGGTTACGACTGTGCTATTTATGCCAAGCCAGTTGGTCAAGATGCGGCATGGTGTTGTCATTTTAAGGCGCAAATTAATGATTTAGTTGGTGCACATAAACCCAGTAAGCCTATTGGCAATAAAGGTGAGACTTTAGGTGTTACTGAATTTTACCAAGGCTTATTAAATAAAGGGATACGCTTTGGTGCGGCTTATCAATTAATAGATAAGCTATTTGTAGACGGTGAACAGCAGGCACAAGGGCTTGTTAATTCAGCTGAAAGGGAAGGAGCATATCTGCTTTATCCACCGGTATTGGATGCTTGTTTTCAAGTGACTGGTGCATTATTGCCTTGTGTAGAGGGCATGGTTTATCTACAGGCTGGCTTAGAATCTTTGAATTTTTATCGACCTTTTCCGAAGGAAAATATTTATTGCTATGCACGGTTAAATATCGCTAGTCAGGCTGATAATTTATTGCTTGATCTCGATATTTTTACCGAAGACGAAGAGTGCATCGCGCAAATAAAAGCAATCAACTTAAAGAAATCAGCGCAACAAAAAACAGATAACTGGTTGTATAAAACCCAGTGGCAACCGGCTTTAGGCAATTCAGTTAACCGTGTGGATATTAAAACCTGGTTAACACACGTGAGCAAACAGCCCAACCACTACTGGCAAGAAAAGAAACAAGCTGACCACCAATTTTTAGTCGCACTGGAAAGCCACGCCTTAAATTATGTGATACAGGCATTACTAAATTTAGCTTGGGATTATCAGCCAGCTCAGCATTTTAACCTTGCCGAGTGTAGAGCGCATTTGGGTATATTGCCGCGCTATGAAAAACTACTAAACCGTTGCTTAATAGAATTAGCCTGTGCTGGTTATATAACTGCGGATCAAGACCGTTGGCAGGTAGTAAAAACAGTGCAGCTTAATAATCAACAAGCCAAGTTTGCCAGCACCATAGAAATGCAATTGCTTAAACAATGCGGCCAAGAGTTAGCGGGTGTTTTAACCGGAGAAACCGATTTCCTGCCGCTGCTATTTCCAGAAAATAGCGCTATTTCTGTGGCAACCTTATACAGTGATGCCGAAGGATTTAAAACGTTAAATAATAGTGCCGTACTGGCACTTAAAGAGTGGCTGGGCTTGGGGGTAAAAGGGCGGAAATTAAAAGTATTAGAAATCGGTGCAGGTACAGGAGGTACAACACGTGTAGTCTTACCCTTATTAGCGGCAGAAACGGATCTGGAATATATTTATACCGACCTGTCCGCAGGTTTTTTTAACCAGGCCGAACAAAATTTTTCTGAGTATTCATGTGTTAGTTATCAAACACTGGATATTAGTTCCGACCCTAAAACACAGGGTCTAGCGGATAACGATTTTGATTTAATTATTGCCGCCAATGTTATTCATGCCACCGCAGATTTAAACCAAACACTGGCATATATTCAACCGCTATTAAAAGCCAGTGGCGTATTGATGTTGCTAGAAGGCTTGCGTCCGCAGCTATGGGTCGATCTTATTTTTGGTTTAACCGAAGGCTGGTGGGCGTTTACCGATTACCGTTTGCAACAGGGCTACCCACTATTAAGAGCAGAAGGCTGGCAACATATTCTCCTTAAAACGGGTTTCGATTTAGCCAGCATTATCACACCAAACTGTGCGGCTACTGAGCGTCTCTGCCAGCAAAGCGTTATTTTAACGCAACCACTTGACCAGCAACAGGCCATTCATTGGTTAATTTTGGCGGATCAACAAGGCGTGGCAGATCAAATTGTGACTTTTTTACAACAACAAGGTGATGAGTGTATCTTGGTGCAATGTGGTCAGAAATTTAGCAAAATCAGCGAAAATGTATTGACGGTTAACCCGCTGCAAGCAGCAGATTTTGATCAATTAATAGCGCACTGGTTTAAACATTCTAGACTTGGGCAACGAGCCGTTATAAATTGCTGGGCTGTAGATTCTGCCATAACCGCCAACAGTTCCTGTGCTGAGATCGAAGGTAAAGTTAGCCAGTTATGTGGCGGCAGTTTGCACTTGGTACAAGCATTAGGCCGTCAACAGGCGGTGCTTAAAAGTTTGGTATGTATTAGCCAAAACTCACAAGCTATTAATGGTGATGACGTTATTCAACCCACAGCAAATACATTATGGGGATTGCTTAGAGTGGTTATGCAGGAATACCCTCAATTTAAAGCGCGGTTGGTAGACCTTGAAGCTAAAGCAGTATTGGATCAACCAAGCTTGCAAACAATTACCCAATTTGGCGCAATAGAAAACCAGACAGCAACAAGAGGTCAGCAGGTATTTGTACCTCGGTTAATACCATTAATGACAACGCAAAGTTCGGCATTTACTATAAAAGCCAATGCTGCTTATTTGGTGACGGGTGCATTTGGCGGTATGGGATTTAAGCTGTGCCAATGGTTGGTAGAGCAGGGGGCAAAACACTTAATACTACTCGCCAGAAGCTCACCGTCTGAACAGGTTGAAAGTTGGTTGCAACAAGTACAAACAACGGGCGTGACGGTTAATGTAAAAGCTGTGGATGTCAGTGATTATGAAAGTCTTAGGAACGCTCTTGATGCACAAACTGAGCTAGCCGGTATCTTCCATTGTGCTGGCATATTTGCAGACCACTTACTGCAAGATTATGACTGGCAGGTGTTTAGTCAAGTGTTTCCAGCTAAAGTGCAAGGCTCCTGGAATTTGCATCAACTGAGTGTGGAGTTAAAGTTAAACCTTGATTACTTTGTGCTGTTTTCATCATCCGCTTCTTTATTAGCGGCTTCTGGTTTGGCTAATTATGTTGCAGCTAATAGCTTTATAGATGCCTTAGCTGTTTACCGGCAGCAATTAAAACTCCCCGCGCTTAGTTTACATTGGGGTGTATGGGCAGATACCGGTATGGCTGCGGCAGTAGATGAAACGCGGCAAAAACAATGGCAAGTGATGGGTGTTAACCCCATGTTACCAGAGCTGGCTTTGCAAGCGATGCAAACCGCAATGACTACAACAGAAGCTCAGGTTGGCATAATAGATATTGATTTTAATAAATTTGTCGCTAGTCAGAATACAGGCGAACCAGCTCGTTATTTTGAAAAATTACTCAGTATATCATCAGACCAAAAGGATGATGTTAGTTCAGATGGCGAATCACTCCTGAATATTTTACAAACCGAACCAGACCAGCTACAAAACCACATTAGTGAAATAGTGGTCTCGGTACTCGGCCTATCAACCGACATAGACCCAAGGCGTGGTTTTTTTGAACTGGGCATGGACTCGCTCACTTCAATGGAACTTCGTAATCGCCTACAACGAGAACTAAACTGTACATTAGATGCTACGCTCACCTTTAAATATCCCTCTGTCTTGGCACTGAGTGATTATTTATTACAATTATTGAGAAAGCAGGTTACAGAACAAACAGACAACCAACCCGCACCAAAAAAAAGTGAAACAGGTGATCTGTCACTAGACGAACAACTAGCCGACATAGATAAACTTTTAGCTGATAAAATGTAGGTTGCGGGTGACGGCTGCATGGATGCAAGGTACCAAAAGTAGGCGCTTTAGGCGATGCAGGGCGGAACTAAACCCGGAAAACCCCACTTAACCAATTGCTTTAGCTTAAATTACAGGAAACAAGTGACAGGTAACGAAGAACAATTAAAACGTGCAGCACAAGCATTAGCAAAGATGAAACAGCGAATGCTGGATCAGGACGCTAAGGCTAATGAGCCGATTGCCATTGTCGGTATAGGATGCCGTTTTCCGGGAGGGGTTAATTCGCCGGATGATTTTTGGCAATTATTATGCCGTGGTGATGACGGAATTATTGAAGTGCCCGAAGGCCGTTGGGATATGGATGCCTTATATGACGAGCAAAAAGGCACTGCGGGTAAAATGTATACCCGCAAGGCAGGCTATATCGACCAAGTGGGTTATTTTGATCCTGAGTTTTTTGGTATCTCTCCGCGAGAAGCCAAAAGCATGGATCCACAGCAACGCTTGTTGTTAGAAGTTATTTGGCAAGCGCTGGAACATGCCAATATTATTCCCGATTCACTGCGTGAAAGTGATACCGGTATGTTTTTAGGTATCGGTCAGAATGATTATGGCTTATTGCAACTCTATGGTGATGACTATCAGCGTATTAATACCTACGATGGCAGTGGTAACGGTTTTTGCTTTGCCTCGGGGCGGGTTTCTTATGTGATGGGTTGGCAAGGGCCTAGCCTTTCTGTTGATACTGCGTGTTCATCTTCTTTAGTCGCTATTCATTTGGCTTGTCAAAGCTTGCGTAAAGGTGAATGTGAAGTCACTGTGGCGGCGGGTGTACAGTTGATGCTTGCACCCAATGTGGCGCTATTTTTATCCAGCGTGGGTGCGTTAGCAGCCGATGGGCGCAGTAAAGCGTTTGATGCCAGTGCTGATGGTTACGGGCGTGGCGAAGGTTGCGGTGCGGTAGTGCTAAAACGACTTTCTGATGCATTGGCAGAGGGTGATGACGTTATTGCCATTATTAAAGCCAGCGCGGTTAATCATGATGGCCCCGGCAGTGGTTTGACTGTACCTAATGGTCTGGCTCAACAAAAACTGATACATCAGGTACTAGCTCAGGCGAAAATCAAGCCAGAGGAAGTGGCTTTTGTAGAAGCGCACGGGACAGGTACTGTGCTGGGCGATCCGATAGAAGCGGAAGCTCTGGGTAGAGTGTATTCGCAAGGCAGAGCCGTGGATAATTCTTTATATATCGGTTCAGTAAAAACCAATGTGGGACATTTAGAAGCTGCTGCGGGTATAGTCAGCATTATTAAAAGTGCATTGGCTTTAAAGCATAAGCAGATTCCAGCGAGTCTGGGCTTTAATCAACCTAATCCTCACATTCCGTGGCAGCAGTTTAATTTGCAGGTTCCTACACAATTAACGCCTTTGCCGGTAATGCAGGGTCATACGTATGCGGGGGTTAGCTCATTTGGCATGAGCGGCACAAATGCACATATGATTTTGCAGCAGGCTGATGAGCAAGTAGACGTTAGCAAGCAACACAATACACCGTATATATTAATGCTAGCGGCAAAAACTCTGGCCGCTTTACAGGCTATGTGTGCCTCATATGCCGATGCGTTACAGGGATTGTCTAATTCACAAACAGCTGATTTTTGTTTTACGGCAAATACCTGTCGCAGTCATTTTTCCTACCGTGTGGCGGTTGTCGGAGACGATGTAAATAGCCTGATAAAACAATTATGCGACCCAAATTTATGGATAGACTCATCCAAGCCATGTATAGAATGGAAGCAGCCTAAGTTGGCTTTTTTATTTACCGGACAGGGTTGTCAGTATGCTGAAATGGGGCATAGCCTCTATAAATCTGAGCCAGTGTTTCGTTCGGCTGTCGATGAGTGTGATGAGTTTTTGCAAGAGCAGGGCATGCAGTCTGCCAAAGAATTATTATGTGATGCACAAGATGACGATGTGCTTAAAATTCATGCACAACCAGCAATTTTTGTTTTGCAATATGCACTACTGGCATTATACAAAAGTTGGGGTATAAAGGCGGATTACGCTTTGGGTCACAGTATTGGCGAATATACCGCAGCCTGTTATGCGGGTGTGTTTTCTCTGCACGATGCACTGCGATTAATTTGTGCACGTAGCCAGTGTATTAATGATTATGCTTTATCGGGCGGCATGATTGCGGTGTCTGCAAATGCAGAAAAAGTGCGAGCATTTGTTAATCAGCACTCAGAGCAAGTCAGTATTGCGGCAATTAATACGGCAAATAGTTGTGTGGTTTCCGGGTTGTGGCCGGCACTTAAAGAGGTGATGGCAGCTTTAGATGCTGCGGGTTTTCCTTATACTCAACTGAATGTTGCCCATGCATTTCACTCCCCGGCTATGCAGCCCACATTGCATGAATTTGAAAAAGTAGCAAACAGCATTGAATATCACCCGCCTGAAATAACGCTGATATCTACGCTAACAGGACAGGCAATAAGTGAAGATATAGCCAATGCTAACTATTGGCTTCAGCATATTCGCCAGCCAGTGCAGTTTTATTCAGCGATACAACAACTGCTTACTGCGGGTACAGAATTCGCGTTAGAAATTGGTGCAAAACCTGTACTGACAAATTTGCTTAAACAAATTGATGAGGCGGCTAATATTGACTGCTACGCTAGCCAAACAGGAAAAGGCGATAGCCCTACAGAAATTTATCAGAGTGTGGCGCAGCTTTATAGAAATGGCGTAAATTTAGATTGGCAGATGATAAGCGGTGCAGGTCAAAAAGTTAAAATACCGGCATATCCCTGGCAGCGTAAATATTATTGGGTCGAGGCAAAAGGCAAGAAAACCAGCGGTACAATGCTGGATACATCAAAGGTTTTACAATCAGTAGCGCAGGGGGATGCAGAGGCTGTAACACAGAAATTATGGCAACAACAAACACCTGATAAAGTTGAGCAGCAGCTCACCTTGAAAATACTAAAACAGCTTAATGATATACACAGTCAGGAAATGCAGCAGAACAGTTTGTCACAGTTAAGCTATCAAATAAACTGGCAGCCTTATGAGTTGCCTATAGCAGAAACAGAGGGTACGTGGTTATTAATAGCCGACCAACAAGGCAGGGCAGAGGCTTTATTCAACTATTGTACGGAAATAAATAGAGCGGTAATTTTATTGACGCCGGGAGAGGCTTATCAACTTATAGCACCGCAACATTTCCAATTACGATTTAATGATGCAGGAGACTGGCAGCAATGTATGGCTGATATATCTCCAGAATTAATAGACAAGGTAACTGCGTGTGTTAATTTTAATTTATGTGATTTAACGATTGAGCAAGGAATAGAGTCGGTCAGTAATGCGCTGCATAATTTCGTTGTATTTTATCGGGTACTAGGAAAACAAAGCCGTGAACTCCCTATTTGGCTAATAACAGAAAATGCACAAGCAGTAAGTCAAACCGATTGTATGGAAGGCTGGTTAGGCTCTGTCGCCTGGGGCATAGGCCGTGTTATGGGCTTGGAGCATGCGAATTTTTTTGCGGGCTTGATTGATATTTCCGGCTCTGATATTCAACAGATTAAATCTATAAGCAAGGTGGTTGGTGCAGTACCAAAAGGTGAGCAAATTGCGGTTCGCCCTGAAGGTTATTATGCTGCTCGGTTAAATAAATGCCCGCTGAATATAGCGAGCATGCAAATAAATCAACATGCAGATTATGTTATTACTGGTGGTCTGGGTGGTTTAGGTCTAGCGGTTGCACAATGGCTGGCGGATAATAAAGCAGGGCGTATTTGGTTGCTTTCCAGAAGAGAGGCCAGTGGTGCGGCACTACAAAAAATACAAACCATGCAGCAGCAAGGTATCGATATACAATGTTTGCAGGTTGATATTGCAGAAGACCAGTTTGTTGCAAAAATGATGGATAAAATCGACCAAAAAGGCGGAACGTTAAAAGGGCTTGTTCATGCAGCCGGTGTATTAAATGATGGCTTGCTGGAGAACATGGAGTCAGAGGATTTTTTACAGGTACTGTCAGCCAAAGTACAAGGCGCATGGTTGTTGCATCAAGCAACTAAAGAATTAGAACTGGATTTCTTTGTGTTGTTTTCATCAGCCGCTTCGGTACTAGGGTCAATCGGGCAAAGCGCGTATGCCGCTGCCAATGCGGCAATGGATGGCCTGGCGCATTATCGAAAAATACAAGGACTACCTGCGCTTACTCTTAACTGGGGAGCATGGGCAGATGTCGGCATGGCGGCGACTTTAGATAAAGTCGATCAGCAGCGTATGCAATCCAGTGGAGTGGTCGCAATTAATCCTAAAGCAGCGCAAGCATTATTAGCTAAAGCCTTAGCAAATTCAGTGAGCCAGCAAATCATAATGGATATAGATTGGCCGGTATTTAAACAAACACTCAAAAATGCTGCAACAAAAGCATTCTGGCAGGATGTGGAGGGTGAATACTCTAGCGATGAAGGTCAGAAAATCGCACAAAACACGATCAACTTTAAACAACATATCGCAGAACTTAGCGAGCAGGAAGCCTATCAATATGCTCAGGAGCAGGTAGAGTATGTATTAAAACAGGTTTTATATCTGGATGCAGAGAGCACGGTTGACAGCCATCAAGGATTTTTTGATATGGGGCTGGATTCCATTACCATTGTCGAATTTAGAGAAACCCTGGCACGTCACTTAGACTGTAAATTGCTAGCCACACTATTTTTTGACTACGTGAATGTAGATGAGGTGAGCACATTTTTACTGGAACAATTTTTTGCTAAAGACGAGAAAATAGCCGAACCGGAGCAGGAAAAAACCAGTTTTCTAGATATACAAAATCTATCTGAGCAGGATTTAGATAAGCTGATTAACGAAAAGCTAGATAGTTTATAAAATAGCATTAATGATCTGAACACAAAGTTTGATTTTAGGGTTTGAATTTCGCACGAGTGTTGAACTATAGTACCCCAAAGAATCAAGACAACTATTTCAAAAACCTTATTCCGGTCAACCTAGGCCGCTTGATCCAGCCTATTATTTTTTACCTAAAACCTGTATTTTTAATTGATATTTCACAAAAAGGTAATATAAAACAATTAAATAGTAATCTTTCTATAAAACATACCACTTAATATTTTAATGAATTCTCGTTCAAAACAAAAAAACCGCTAAAAAATGCGCGCGCAACCATCAACGCAAAATCAAAATGTCAGCAACTGCTCAAGGCTTAACAAGTCAAGCAGGACTATTACCTGTAGTGATATACCTGAATCGGATCGGGGTTGAAAAAGTTATTAGCCAAAAGGTTGCTCATTAACGAGGTGACAATGCAGCATATCACCTAACTGATGTTATTCAGCTAACAGTGGCCGGATTAATTGGTGGTGGCTTATCAATACAAAAATCACAGCCGTTTGGACAGGCAGTGTCTTACGAAAAGTTGCTGGCTGGACAAAAACACCTGTTGCTACAACAACTCAACGGTTTTTTAAAGAAGTCAATGACGAACAAATCAGTCAACTAGAGTCAGTGAGTCATACCTGGTGGGCTCAGATATGGCGTAGAGCTTACGGTCAGGGGTCTCAAAAGTAGGCATTAAACCTGTCTACTGGATAGATGTTGATTCAACGGTTGATACCGGGTGTGGTCATCAGGAAGGAAGTGCCAAAGGTTACAACCCGAAGAAACGTGGAGCAAAATCCTATCACTCACAACTTGCTTTTCTGGCTGAAAGCAAAGAAACCATTCATGCTTGGTTTCGAATGGGTAGTGGCTATACCAGTAATGGTGTTGTTGAATTTACTCAACAACTATTCGTCCACCTTTCCAATCGGATGCGAATTATCTTTCGTGCAGATAGTGGTTATTTTGTTGGCACTCTGATGGAGTTGCTGGATAAACGAAGGCATGGTTATCTAATTAAAGTTAAACTCAAAAATTTACCAGAGGTTCTAGAATCACAAAACTGGTCTGTAATTGAGGGGTGGAGTGGCTGGGTGCAATGCGATTTTAAATACGGTTGTGGTGGGTGGAGTCAGGCACGTCGTTTTTTTGCGGTACGCATCCTAAAAGAAATGCCCATCAATAATACACAAGAAGACATTTGGGGTATGCAGGAATACGACTATTTTTGTCATGTTACCACTGAAAAGCTAAATCCATGGCAAACTCATCAATTGTACGGCGTACCTGCAACGTGCGAAACATGGATTGAAGAACCCAAAGGACAGATGGGGCTTGGAAAAATAAGAACAAATAGTTTCTTAGCTAATGCAGCGTTATTTCATTATGCTGTATTAGCATATAGCACACTGCGCTAGATGGCGATGCTTAGTAATAACTCCTCTCTACGTCAATGGGAGCCAGAAAGCATACGCACTTATTTAGTACGCGTAGCAGGTAAGTTGCTAACAGGAAATAATCAACTAACGATTAAAATGCCTGCCAACCATCTGTATTCAAAAGAATGGGATGATTGGGTGGCAATCGGATTAGCCACCTAGAAAATGAGCATTATAAGATACATAGTTAGCTGCTCGTTAATGGCGGAGAGCTGGCTTTTGTCTAAAGATAGAGAATAGCGACTGGTTTCGTTAAATTTAGATGTCAACCCGATCAAGAAAACTAAATAGCCTGCTAATTCCACTCATTTTGTGGCTTGAAAATGAAATTTTATACACGGCCAGCCAAGGTGTTTGTTTTAATTTATGGCTTGCAGGATTTAGGT
>LWDU01037603.1_pt1 | contig 70382 bp, 55 predicted proteins | sample 727161 | NCBI WGS metagenome assembly LWDU01 (sample SAMN04566230, study PRJNA314399) | hydrothermal vent metagenome | isolation source: deep sea hydrothermal plume seawater | place: Mexico: Gulf of California, Guaymas Basin | collected 2004-07-11 | reverse complement strand
AGCTCGATCCTTCATTGGACTGGGACGGGAATGATGTGCTGGATTCCTGCGCAGGCGGAGGCCCGAGCTATTGCTTCGGCAACATCAATGCGGCTGGAAATGTCGGCAGCATCGAGGCCTCTGGTTCGCCTTTGATTGCTGACAACAACCTGACCCTCTCAAGTCATGGCCTGCCGATTGGCCAGCCGGGGTACTATCTCTTCAGCGCGAACAGCGCCTATGTGAATCCCTTCGGTGGTGGCGCTGGCGTGCTTTGCCTTGGAGCTCCGATTCGACGGCTCAATCACCTGGCCGGGTATCCGGTGTTGTGGGTCAACGCGGCGGGAGATGTGAGCCTGACGCTTGATCTTGGGAACTTGCCAGCGACAATTCTGGTACCTGGCGACGTGTACATTTTCCAGCTCTGGCACCGGGAGTTTGATCCAATGGGAAGTCCCACATCCAACACAACAGACTCGATGCGGGTGATGTTTCGATGATGGACGTGGCGTCGGCACCCAAGCCCGCTGGCCCCTGACACCTGATCCAAGAGCCCCCGGCCGCTTGCGCATCCGGGGGCTCCACTCACTCACCCGGCCATGAAACGCGGGCGGGGTAGAGCCGTGGGCCCGGGGGCGCCCCGATGGAGGTGAAAAATGGGCAAATCAGAGGTCCCAGATGGCGCCAATGGGGGGAAGAAAAGGAGGTCGGGGGCGTCTGGGAGGCAGGTCGTGCGGGCCGTCGGGACTCGGGAGGGGGCAATTGGGCCCTCAAAGAGGGCGGGCGGGTTCCTAACCTCCCCTGCGACCCAAGACGCGGCCTGACCGCGGAGCATCCCCATGAGCATGAAGAAGCGTCTCCTGAAGATCGTCGGCATAGCGCTGACTTTGGTGCTCGTGTTTGGGTACTTCCTGTTCACCACCCTGTTCTTCAATCCCATGGAAGGGGATTGGGGCCACTCCTTGTCGGCACTCACGCCACGCAATGTGGATCTTTGGGTGGCCAAGGAGAGAATCGGGGACTTGTTCGAGCCCTTCCCTGAGCTGGTCCTGCTGGAGACCGTGGCGCACACGGCGGCCTGGCGGGATTTTGACAACTCGCCAGAGCAGGCTCAGTTGATTGAGGAGCTTGGGATTCCCGAGTTGTTGCGGCAGGTTGAAGAGGCCCTGGCACAGGCGCCGATTTCAGTGGATCCACTGGCGATCTTTGGAGGACGCGCTGTGGCGCTTGCCGGAGACCTGGATGGACGCACGGCGGAGAACGCGGATTGGGCCTTGTATGGTCGCGTGAATTGGATGGGCAAGTTGGGTGTCAGCCTGATTCCCTATCTTGGGCTCGAGGATCAGGGCATGGCTGTGGAAGAGGTCAGCGACTCGCACTTCAAACTGAGCGGCGGGCAGTTGCAGCGAAACGTGCACATCGGGCGTGTGCTCGATGTGGTCGTGATCGCGACCAATGGCGAATTGGTTGAGCACGCCAAACGGCTTTCGCAAGCGGCGGGCGAGGACTCCTTGCGTCTGGCTACCACCTATGAGTCGCCCGTGCTGGGGAACATGGGGCCGGATCGGGAAGAGGTCGAACTCTTTGCCAACCTGCGCACGACTTTTGATTCCCTGGGTCTGCCCGCGACCTGGCCCGATCCTACTTCTGAGAGTTTTGCCGAGGCCATGACCGCCCGTTTGATCCAGGCACCCGCCTGCAAGAACGTGGCCGGGGTGCTGGGCTTTGATGGGGGCCTGAATCTCGATCTGGAGGGCAGGTTCTCGTCTGAGAAGATCAGCGACTTTCAGGCCCGGGTGTACCGCAACAAGGGGTTTGAGCAGGATCATGTGTTGCGCGACATCGCGCGCATGGCTCCTCCGGATACAGCGGCCCTGGTGTATCTGCACGGCCCTGTGGAGGACATTCTGCGCGAGGTACTGGCTTCGACGGAGCCCGCCCTGCGCCAGAACATCGAGGACGTATTCCGTTCCACCGGACGCTGGGCTTCCCTGAGCGAGTTGGTGGAAGAGATCGGAGGGGCGGCCCATGACCGACTGCTGTTGATCGTGCGTGAGGAGGACTATGGGCCCATCGTTGCCTTGCACGAGGGATCGGGTCAGGAGATGAGTCCCGAGACCGATGGCTCGACGGTCTTCGCTTTTACCCTGGTCACCTGGCTGCGCGGGAACCAGGGCATCGAGACGGTCAACTCGATCCGCGACGCGATCGGGCGCAATCCGGACAAGTTTGGTTTGCAAGGGGGCGTGGCCGGAGATCCTGGCTACTACCGCTACGAGGTCGGCGGCATGGACACACGCGAATTCTGGTCGCCCTTCATTCCCGGCACCGGCATGATCGCCACGGTTGTGGACGGAGAGGGGCGTTGCATCGTGACGAACCACGAGCGCATGCTCGATCAAGTGATCAAGTGCATGACACGCCAGCGCACTTCCCTCAGCGACAACCCGACTTTTCAGGCCCTCTTGAATTCGTCGACTCCCGCCTCCAATCTGCTGGTCTGGATCAATCCGCGCGCCGCCACCGAAACCCTGCGTGCTCTGGGGCGCGTCCAAGTGGACCTGGACCTGCGCGGTCGCGTGGACTGGGCCATGGAACGCCGCCGTCAGGAATTGCGCGTACTGCCCAACATGTTCCCTGGCAAGCAGCGCAACCAACTCAGCGAAGAGCAACGCACCATCCTGGACGACGCCATCGACGTGGAACTGCAGGAGTGGTTCAAGGATCATGCCCGTGACGAAAAACCGGTTCTGCTCGCGGCCCTTGAGCGCAAGTTGAACTACATGCGTACGATCAAGGCACTGCTGGCCAGCTTGCGTCTGGACCCAAAGAAGTTCAACCTGACCTTGAGGGCCCTGATGCCGCTGGATGAGTGAGGCCGGGGGGCCGGTCCGAGATCTGCGCCCACCTCTCTCACAACAAGCCTTGTGGGCAGATGGCCGTTGGGGCGCAGCGAGAAAATGGTGCCCGGAACTGGAATCGAACCAGCACGGGTATTACCCCACAAGATCCTTAGTCTTGCGCGTCTACCAGTTCCGCCACCCGGGCACCGAAGTTGTCCCTGCGCTTGGGCCGACGCCTTGGTAGAGGGGTCTTTGCGGACCCCGGAGGCGGCGTCAGGTGGGAGGCTCCCAAGAGGAGATCCCGGCGCGGGGGCGGCAGGTTAGCCCTCTTGGGTGTGGATCGCAAGGGTGGGGAGGGGCTTGGGGGCTAGAATCCCCCCCCGAAACCCTGAGGGGATGGTGCGACCAATCGGCCCGCCGGGACTCTCCCCGGCCCTCACCTCCAGGACACCCGTAAGCACACCCCATGGCATCCTCTCCGATTCGCGCGGTCATTGGTCAGGCGGGTGGTCCCACCGCAGTCATCAACCAGAGTCTGGTGGGGGTCGTGCAGGGCTGTCTGGAGGCCAAGGGGATTGATCAGGTCTTCGGTGTTCTGCATGGGGTGCAGGGGATCTTGGATGACCAGCTGATCGATCTGACCGACGAGGAGCCGGCGACTTTGGAGCGCGTGGCCTTGACGCCGGGAGCGGCCTTGCGTTCGGTGCGCTTGAGGCCTGATGAGGAGCAGGCGGCGCGCGTGGTCCGTGCTCTTGACCGGCATGGGGTTCGTTATTTGTTCTACATCGGGGGCAATGACACGGCGGAGACGGCACTCTTGCTGTTGCAGGCGGCTCGTGAGCGCAAGCAGGAACTGCAGGTCGTGCATGTGCCCAAGACAGTGGACAATGACCTGGCGGTAACCGATCACAGTCCCGGATATGGATCTGCGGCTCGCTTTGTGGCCTTGGCCCATATGGGAGACGAGCAGGACAATCGCAGCTTGCTGGGCGTCAAGGTGAATGTGATCATGGGGCGGCATGCGGGGTGGCTGACTGCTTCTGCGGGCCTGGCCCGGGAAAGCGGAGAGTCCGGGCCACACTTGATCTATGTGCCCGAGCGGGACTTTGTGATGGACGAGTTTCTGTCTTCCGTGAGCGATTGCATGGAGCGTCATGGTCGCTGCGTGGTGGCGTTGTCCGAGGGCATTCACGATGCCCAGGGCGCGTTGATTTCAGAGAGTCGGGAACTCGACAATCATGGCAATGTGCAACTGTCCGGGGGTGGCCTGGGTGAGCACCTGATCGCACAACTGCGGGGGGCTTTGGGTGCTGGCATCCGCGCCAGGGCCGACACCTTTGGCTACCTGCAACGGACATTTCCCGGGGCGATCAGCGAGGTGGATGCTCGCGAGGCACGGGAAGTGGGCCGAGCTGCAGTGGAGTTTGCTGTGGCACAGGGGGGAGTCAGCGGTTCGGTGGTCATTCAGCGCGAAAAGGGCCGCGAGTACCGGGTGCGGTATGAACTGGCAGCCCTGGAGGATCTGGCCCAGAAGACCCAGGTCATGCCCAAGCGTTTCCTGGACGGGCCCCATGATGTGAGCCCGAAGTTCTTGGAGTGGCTGCGGCCCCTGGTGGGCGATCTGCCGCGCTTTGGAACTTTGGGGCACTATCCGATCCCACCTGCCTGATGCGGCAGACAGGGCAGCGGTTTCATTATTTGCACCAGCTCGCGTAGTCCCCAGGAGCGGCACTCTGTCGCAGATCCAGGTCCAAGCCCGTTTACCTAAAACCAGGGTCTGCCGATCGTCAGCCCGGTCATGCGGCTATCCTGTTGAGCGAATTCTCCGAGCCCCAACCCGGACGCGAGCCGCGGATCTGTCCCTTCCCCCAACGCCGCACCCTTGCGATGACCGACAACGATCCCACTACCTCTTCTCTTTCCGAAGCAGGGGACACTCCACCCGAGCGCAGCATCGAAATCGCCGACACGGCGGAGGGTGCGGTAGCCAGCGCGGGCGAAGGCGATGGGGGCTACGGCAACCTCTGGATCCCCCTGCTTGTGGTTCCCGCAGGCATTGTCTTCGCCATCGTCGGCGTTTTCGCCCTCTTTGGCGGTCTTGCGGGTTCAGAGGGGAATCTGTCTGACAACCTGGCCCTGGTGGTCAGTGGGGGCAAGAACGAGCGCCAGCAGGCGTTGTTCAATCTGGCGCGTCAGGCCGCCGAGAACCAGGCGGCGGTGCAGACAGGTGAGGATGCGCCCTGGCCGGTTCCGACCGGGTTCATCGGGGAGGTCAAGGCGGCTCTTGAGGGCCTCGACGCAGAGGAAAACGAGACGTGCCTGGTACTGGCGGTTCTGCTTAGCTCCTTGGGCGACGAGCAGGGCATCCAGACCCTGTTGGAGCTGGCAAGGCTCAACGACGAGCAGGATGGGGACGGTCGCATTCGCCTTGGGGCTCTGCAGAACTTGGGCCTGCTGGCGGAGAACCAACATGAATCGGTTCACGAGGCCACTGGCATTGCTGTGGCCCTTGTGACCCACGACGATCTGGGACTGCGCATGGGTGCTGCGGGAACACTGGCGGTCTTGCGGGGAGAGGGGGGCCGCGAGGCCCTGCTCGCAGCCCTGGACGACTCGGAACTGCAGGTGCGCGCCACTGCCGCCCTGTCTCTCAGTCGGTTGGATCCCCCCGATCCCATGGCTGTGCCACTGCTCAAGGACATGACTGGCATGGAACTCTGGGAGGGTGCCCGCGAGAGCACTGCTGGTCGCTTCCAGCGCTCTTCCGACATCCAGCGCTACAGGGTCTGGGCTGCTGAGGCGATTGGGCGTTATGGAGAGGCTCATCAGGCCTTCATGATCGAGCTCAAGGAATCTAACGATTTACAGGTCCGAGAGGCTGCGCTCAGGTACGAGAATAGGAAGTTGTAAAAGGCGCAACTGAAGTGCCTTGAGCGCTGCGCGCGGACCACCTTTCCCATGGTGCGCGAGCTTGCCGCAGAGCACTTCGCGGCTCATCAGGAATGTGGTCGTCCGGCAGCAGCCAACGCACTGTTGATCTCGCTGCGACCGAATGTCACACCTGCCTGCCGGGGTCCATTTCAAGACCCTCCAAAAGGGCTTGCCAAGACAGGCTTCGCTCGCCATCCTCTTGCGGCGATTGTCCTGGGTGTCCTGGCCTTCCAGAGCCTAGGATCTTCGTCTGATCGTACGCCCAGGACCGTTCTTGATCCGGGACCCACCTGCCCACCTCGACCTCCAAAACCCGTTCTCAGCGATCCCCGTGGCGGACTCACCCACACCTGACAAGGAGACCGAAGTCTCCTCCCCTGCAACACCCCTTGTGCGCTCTCCCCTGCGTGGTGAGGTCAAGCGGCGCGGCGTTCTGCTTGCGGGTTGGGCCCTGTTCACCGCTGGCATGGCTGCCATGGTGGGGGTCATGGGGCGCTTCATGTTTCCCAACGTGCTCTTCGAGCCGCCCCAGGAATTCAAGGCGGGCCTGCCCATGGAGTACACGATCGACGCAGTGGACACGCGCTTCAAGGCCTCCCACGGGGTCTGGATCGTGCGCGAGCCCCTTGGGTTCTATGTGCTCTCCACGGTCTGCACACATCTTGGTTGCACGCCGAACTGGTTGACCGCAGATGAAAAATTCAAGTGTCCTTGCCATGGTTCCGGTTTCATCAAGAGCGGAATCAATGTGGAGGGCCCGGCACCCCGGCCTCTTGAACGCTACAAGGTCACCTTCGCCGAAGATGGTCAGCTACTGATTGACAAGAACGTGAAGTTCCAATCGGAGAAGGGCCAGTGGACCTGGCCTGGCGCCTTCTTGGACTTCGTCGGCTAGGTCTGACGCTCTTCCTTATTTCTTCTCCCCAGCCCTCTACAAGACAAACCTGGCATGGATAAGCTCCTGGCCTACATCGCCCGGACTCAGATCTGGAAGTCGATCATTCGACATGGTTACCCGGATACGCCGCGTAACCGCACTCTAGCGGTCCTGTCGAATGTCCTTCTGCACCTGCACCCGGTCAAGGTGCGCCGCAGTGGCATCAAGCTCTCCTATACCTGGTGTATGGGCGGGCTGACATTCTTCCTGTTCCTGATCGAGACGATCACTGGTCTCCTGCTGATGTTCTACTACCGGCCGACTGCAGAGTTGGCGTACCAGGACATTTTCGCACTGCGAGAACACGTGCCCATCGGGGTCATGCGCGAAGTTCACCGTTGGGCGGCTCACTTGATGGTGATCTCGGTTTGGCTGCACATGTATCGCGTGTTCCTGACCGGTTCGTACAAACCGCCCCGCGAGTTCAACTGGAACGTGGGCGTGATCCTGCTGGTCTTGACCCTGCTGCTGTCCTTCACCGGGTACCTCTTGCCCTGGGACCAGCTGGCGATCTGGGCCATCACGGTGGGTACCAACATGGCCCGCGCTACGCCCTTCATCGGGCACGAGGGCCCGGGTGCGGCGCTCTTGCAGTTCGGAGGGCTGCAGTTTGTTCACGCTGGCGATGACGTGCGTTTCGGTCTCTTGGCTGGACGCTTCGTTGGCGAGGGCGCGCTGTTGCGTTTCTATGTGCTGCATTGTCTGGGATTCCCGCTGATCGCGGCGGTGCTGATGGCAGTGCATTTCTGGCGCGTCCGCAAGGACGGCGGCATTTCTGGACCCCTCTGACCTGCCAACTCAAGATCACTTCTGTTTTCTGTATCTGAGCAATCACCATGCCGCAGTTCATCAAGGACCTGATTGACGCGATCTCCGCACCGATTCCCTACACGGTGCTGGCCACCGCCCTCCTGGCAGGAGTTCTCATCTTCCGCAAGTGGGTCAGCAAGCCTTCGGTCTTCGTCGCTTTCTCGGTTGTGGGTGTCGTGGCGTTTATCGGGGCTTTTCCCGATCCCAACTTCAAGCAGATCATTACCAAGCCGGACAACATTCCGATCGTGATCTTGATCGCGAGCGTGGTGTTCTTCACCTGGTTGTTCCTGCGTCGGGCGGTGATCAACGACGAGCGCATCAAGAAGGGGCAGCCGAGTCTTGAGGGTGAGATGGCCAAGAAGAAGGTCTTCACCTGGCCGGACCTGGTCTATAGCGAACTGATCTGCATGCTGCTCTTCATGGCAGTATTGATGGTCTGGTCGCTCCTGATTCAGGCGCCCATTGAAGAGCCCGCCTCCATGGCCCGCACCCCCAACCCCTCCAAGGCGCCCTGGTACTTCCTTGGCCTGCAGGAGATGCTGGTTTACTTCGATCCCTGGATCGCGGGCGTGCTCCTGCCCAGCTTCATAGTCGTGGGTCTATGCGCGATCCCCTATCTCGACACCAACCCCAAGGGCAACGGCTACTACACCTTCGAGGAGCGTCCCTTCGCGATCAGCTTCTTCATGGCGGGCTTCATCTTGTTGTGGGTTTCCCTGGTGATCATGGGCACCTTCCTGAGGGGCCCAAACTGGTCTTTCTTCGGGCCCTTTGAGTATTGGGACCACAACAAGCTGGAGCCAATGGTCAGTATCAACCTGTCCGAGTATTTCTGGATCAAGGCGTTGGGGCAGCACCTGCCTCAGAATCCCCTGATTCGAGAGGCTCCGGGCTTTGCCTTCCTGGGCTTCTGGTTCCTGATGCTGCCACCCATTCTGGGCAAGTGGGTCTTCAAGAAGATGGCCCTGGATATGGGTGCGATCCGTTATGCGGTCTTTGCGCACCTGTTCCTGTGGACCGCCCTGGTACCCCTCAAGATGATCATGCGCTGGACCATCGACCTGAAGTACATCATCGGAATCCCTGAATGGTTCCTCAACGTCTGATGCGTATGCCTGACGATTTCCTGATCCGTCGGGCGCAGCGCAATTCTGTTCTCACCGACAACTCATCACTGTCCGCCCCTACACGACATGGCTGATCGCGGCGACACTCTCTATCACCTCCCCTCCATGAATCGCTGGTTCTTGTTTTCCAGCGCGTTCTTCCTGTTCACCATGGTTTGGACCGTGCTGGATGACGCGAGCCCGGAATGGAAGAACTATCAGCGCGAGTTCCGCAATATGGAGCTCGAGCTGGCAGAGGCTGCCCTGGAGGAACTCTCCGAAGAAGGTCTGATCGATCGAGAGGCGGCCCTGCAGACCGCCGTCGACGAGGCTCAGGCTGCCCTGGACGCTCAGGGAGAGCGGATAGGAGAACTGGAGGCCGAGCACTACGCTGCCTCTGAAACCCACCGTGAATTGGAGACCGAGTACAAGTCTGGCTCCGCCAATGTCAAGTGGATGATCTTCAACTACGAGCGTGATGCCGTGTTGAAGACGCCTTCGGAAGTGGCTGATGCCCTCGAGGAGATTGAGTTGACCCTCAAGGCGAACAACGGTATTGGCGAGCGGGTGGAGGTTCTGGAGGAAGCAAAGGATGCCCTCGGCAGTGAGCTAGAGGACCTGCGGCAGGCTCTTGTGGATGCGGATAAGGACCTGGCCACCGCCACAGCCGACCTCGTGCGCGTGCGCGAGAAGATCGAGTCCCTCGATCCCGCTGGCATAGCCGAGCAGTTGGCCATGGCCGTGCGTGACATGCCGGGCCTTGATTTCGTGGGCCCCAATCTCAAGGTCCGGAAATATGTCCTGGATGGCATCGATCTCGACCTGAATTTCACCAAGAAGCCGCGTATCGACATGTGCACCACATGTCACATGGGCATTGATCGTGAGGGTTTCGAGGACGCGCCTCAGCCCTTCACCACGCACCCAGACCTAGATCTTTATCTGAGCAGCAAGTCGCCGCACCCCGCCAAGGTCGTGGGCTGTACTTCCTGTCATCGAGGATCGGGGGAGTCGCTCTCGTTCCAGCACGCAGACCACCGACCCAGTGATGCCGCAGAATCAGCGGCCTGGGAAGCCGAGCACCACTGGCACAAGCAGCACCATTGGGACTATCCCATGTTGGCGGACAAGCATACTGAAGCGGGCTGTGTGCAATGTCACAAGACCTCGATGGAGCTGATCGCTCCGGATGCGCCTGAGTTGACCGAGGGCTATCGCCTGGTCGAGCGCTATGGGTGCTATGCCTGTCACAAGATCGACTGGTTCCCAACCAAGCGCCGCCCAGGTCCGAGTCTGCTGGGCATGCGAGGCAAGCTGCAGCCCGATTGGGTTGAGTCCTGGATTGCGCACCCGCGTGAGTTCCGGCCTACCACTTGGATGCCCCAGGTGTTCCACCTGGAAAACTACCCCGCCAACGAAGAGGTGGTGGTCTCAGAATACGGCCAGGGCCGCTCGATCCTGGGTGGCGAGTGGAACGACAACGCTGTGGCGGCGATCACCGAGTTCCTCTTTACCAACCACGAAGAGAAGGACTTCCCGCCTTTGCCGCTTGTGGGAGACGCAGAGCGCGGGCGTGAGGTGATGAATCTGGTGGGCTGTTACAGTTGCCACAACACAGGAACCTATGGGGGTGAAGAGAGCGTCACCAACAACCTCTCCGAACAGCCCGGGCGCTACAATCAACACGGTCCCAACTTGCGGGGCGTGAATACCAAGGTCAGCGCGGAATGGCTCTTTGCTTGGATCAAGGACCCCAAGGCCTATTGGGGCGGCACCCAGATGCCGAATTTGCGTCTCAATGATCGGGACGCGGTGGATATCACCACATACATCATGGAAGACCCTGATGGGATCTTCGGGGAGACTCCGGAAGGTTGGTCCGTGGGGCGTAAGAACTTCGATCGCGAGGTGCTCGAGGAGCAAGCTCGCTGGTTCTTCCAAAAAGAGGGCCGCGCTGGTCTGGCTGCAAGGTTCGCGGGCGAGTGGGCAGAAGACACTGCGCTGGCCGCTGCCGTGGGCAAGGCCTTTGTAATGAATCAGGGCTGCTATTCCTGTCACGAGATCGCAGGCATGGCCGCCATGATGCCCATCGGTGCGGAGCTCACCAAGTGGGCTTCCAAGACCGTAGACAAGTTGGATTTTGGTATGTCCTACGAGCATGACGCGGGGCAGAAGAAAATCCATCTGGCGGATGACATCGTGGCCCAGGCCAGGAATCAGACCACTCAGGATTTGCCCTGGCTCGACCACCACTACAACGACGGGTGGCTCAAGCGCAAGCTGGCGCACCCGCGGTCATTCGATATCGACAAGGTCAAGAATCCCAAGGAGCGCCTGCGGATGCCTTGGTTCGACTTCACCGATGGTCAGATCGATTCCATCGCGACCTTCATCCTTGGCCTCGTCAACGATGATGTGCCTGGTCAGATCATGCACCCGAGTGCGGACAAGCTGGCCTTCGACGCTGGCGCACGGGCAGTCCGTCAGAAAAACTGCGTTGCCTGTCATGTGGTCGATCAGCCGCGCATTACTTTTGAGGATGCCGCCGGACATGAACGCACGATTGCGGCTCGTTTCTTGAGGCTGCCCGATGAACCTGCCCCTCCGGTTATCAGGAGCATGGAGGATTTTTCCCGTGTGCGAGCAGAATGGGAGGAGTACTACCAGGATGACTACGAGGAAGGTCTTGAGGTCATCGATGTGACTCTGCTGGATGTGCATCCGGATGTGGGTGCGCCCAATGAAGGCGTGGAGATCCCCGTGGACAAATTGCGCGCGGTGCAACCGTCCTATGGGGGAGATTTCGTGGAACTGGTGCGTTCGTACTACGCGGACGGCGTCATGGTCGCCAACCCTGACTACGACCCCAACGACGAAGACAGCTATCCCTCGGATCCCTGGACCTGGCTCGCTGATGATGACGGCAATCCCCTGGTGGAGGACAATGATGGCGTGGGTCGCTTTTATCAGGAGACCGAACTAGACAAGCTGCGCTGGACCTTTGCACCGCCGATCTTGGTCAACGAAGGCCACAAGCTACAGCGGGACTGGTTCTACTCCTTCCTGCAGGATCCTTACCCATTGCGCCAACAGATGCGTGTGCGGATGCCTTCGTTCCACTTCTATGATGGCGAGGCCGAGTCGATTGCAGACTATTTTGCGGTCAAGGCGCGTCAGGAATGGGCGCCCCGTTATGCCCGCACTGCACGTTTGACTCTTGGCCGCAAGGCCAAGCCGGAGTTGCTCGATGGATCCACCCCGCACAGATGGGATCTTGAGACCCGAGCGAATGAATGGCCCACNNNNATGACAGGCCGCTTGCCCCATGAATACGAGCAGGTGGTGCGTCAGAGTCCGAGCCACCTGGAGGAATTTGCCGAGCGGATCCCGATTGGAGAGAAAGTCGGGGTCGAGGGCGTGAATTGTTTTGAGTGTCACCAGGGCCTGGATGGTTCCTACCAGAAGGATCCGATTGCCTGGGCACCGGCTCTGACCAATACCCAGGACCGCTTGCGGGAGGAGTGGGTGCGTGAGTGGATCTGGAATCCCGCAGCTGTTTATCCAGGGACCTCCATGCCTGACAACTTCTCGGCCCATGAGCCCCAGTACCAGGAGCAGTACCCGGGCTCCAGTAATGGCGTCCAGATTGATGCGATTATGGATTGGCTCTACAACCTGGGTGGCTCTGCCCCATCTCAGTCTGTGGGTCAGTTGAACTTGGACGCGGTGGACGATGACCAGCTGCTGGCGATCTTGCGATCGCGCGGGGTTCAGTTCACCGATATGAGCGATCACAACCAGGCGGGGGAGCCGGTCGAAGAGCCCGAGGTCATCGAGGAGGAAGAACCACTTGAGGAGCCCGCGGAAGAAGATCCAGTGCTGGTGGACCCGGAGGTGGAAGATCCGGAGGTAATGGAGCCGGAGACGCCTGTGGACCCGATTCCCGCGCCCGTGGCCGCAGGGAGCCTGGTGGGCCGCGTGGTCTACGATGGAGTCCCTCCAAGTATGAAGCCCCTCGTGATCAAGGCTGATCAAGCCAAGGGTTGCTGCACCGATGGCTCCACGGTGGACAACACAGATCGCAGCCTGATGGTCAGTGCCGGCGGGGGCATCCAATATGTCGTCGTCACCTTGACGGTGCCCGGAGCCAGCGCCCCTGCTCCCGTGGACAAGCATGCCCTGGACCAGGCCAAGTGCCGTTTCGAACCGCATGTGTCGGTGGTTCCTGTGGGTACAACCCTCTCCTTCACCAACAGTGACACTGTGTCGCACAATGTACACACCTACTCAACCAAGAACGATGGCCAGAACAAGACCATTGCGGCAGGTGGTTCCTATGACATGAAGGTTGACAAAGCTGAGGCGATTACCATCGGCTGCGATATTCACCCCTGGATGAAGAGCTACGCAGTCGTTACTGATGCCACCCATTGGGCGGTGACCGATGCTGATGGAAGTTTCTCTTTTGTCGGCGTTCCCCCCGGGGAATACCGCCTTCAGTTCTGGCACGAGTCCTTGGGCAAGTCCAAAGAGACCGTCACCGTGACCGCTGCTGGCGGGAGTCTGGAGGCCAAAATGAGCCAAAGTTCCGGCCGCCCCCGCCGCCGCTGATCGGGGTGTCGTTCTGTCACATCCCTGCGGGGCGGCGTTCCATTCTGAACGCCTTCCTGCATTGTTCTTTGGGTGGCGTTGAAGGCAGCTGCGTCCCCCTGTCGCAGGTAGCAGTTGCAATCGTGAGCGAATTGGCAGAATCCGCCTTGGGTTGACATGCAGCGGGGCAATTCTTCCGCTTAGAGACTCCCGGTCCCCACGGATCTGTGCGATAGAATAGTGCGCGGATTCGCCGGAGGGAGACCCCTCTGGAACTCACCCATAGCAAGAACCTGAAATCATGAAAATCACCCCTATCCTGGCGCTGGCCGCCAGTGCCACCATCGCCCTGACCCTGGCGACGGCGAACAGTGACACCCCTGCACCGGCTGCTGGCAAGGTGCACGGACGCATCGTCTTTGATGGGAAAGTGGAAGCTCCCAAGCCCCTCAAGATCAAGGCTGATCAGGCCAAGGGCTGCTGCGCTGATGGCGTTGCTGTTGACGCTGTGAATCGTAGCCTGTTGATCGGTGCTGACAAGGGCATCGCCAATGTGGTCATCACCATGTCGGTGGCGGGAGCCAAACTCGAGGTCCCGAAGGAGCCCATTGTGCTTGATCAACAGAAATGCCACTTCGAGCCGCATGTGTCCATCATCCCCGTTGGCGCGACCCTCCGGTTTGCCAACAGCGACGCAGTGTCCCACAATGTGCACACCTACTCGATCAAGAACGATCCGCTCAACAAGACCGTTGCTGCCAAGGGAAAGATCGACATGAAGGTTGCTAAGGCAGAGCCGATCACCATCGGCTGTGACATTCATCCCTGGATGAAGAGCTACGCCTTTGTGACCGATGACACCCACTGGTCCCTGTCGGATGCCAGCGGCCGTTTCTCAATCGATGGTGTACCTCCCGGTGAGTACAAGCTGTCCATCTGGCATGAGACTCTTGGCAAGGCCAAGGCGACCGTGACGGTCAAGGCCGACTTCAGCAGCGAGGCAGTCGAAGTCAAGATGGGCAAGAAGAAGAAGCGTCGTCGTCGCTGATTTCAGGCCATCCCAGTCGGTTCCAAGAGGCGCCTTCCCTTCGTTGGGGGGGCGCTTTTTCTTGGACACAGGGCCATTTTCGTGGCCATGGAATAGAAGTGGAGGGGGTATCAGGGGGAGGGAGCGTGGTGTCCTGGTGAGGCTACCGTTGGGAGCAATCTGCCATGGGGGAGGCATCAGGGCTCGATCATTGGGACTCTTGTGTAAAGATTGCCGATAAGTTCCCCGAAACCTATCTTGCAGCCCAACATGGGCGCCGACATGCGTACTGATCTGCTTGTCCCCTACCCCTGAATTCATGATGTCTACAATTCCCCTTCTGGCCCTCGCGGCTTTTGTCTTCCCCGCTTCCCAGGACAACGGCACCGATGCCACTCGCTGGTTCTCTACGGTCTCCACGGGCAATACCGTCGAGTTGGCGGTCAGCCTGACCGATGCGTTGCCTGGCTACGCTGTCAGCGAGTACACAGAGGCTCCCGTTGACGACGAGCGAGGCTACCTGGGCATTTACATGGATGTCACCGATCGTGGAATCGTTGTCAACGGTGTCATTCCCGGCAGTCCGGCAGAAGAAGCCGGTCTGGCAGAGGGCGACCTGATCGTCTTGATCGGGCAGCTTGATTTCCGCAAGGAGGGTTCAATTGAGGCGCTGGAAGAACTCAAAGCTGGCTCAGAGGTCGTTGTGCGCGGCTTTACTCCTGAGGTCTACGCTGGCGCCAAGTACAAGGGTCGCGAGCGCTTCAGTCACACCGTGACCCTTGCAACTGCGGGGGATATTGGCTTATCCGGCGAAGAGTCCAAAGAGGCGGCTCCCAGGGTTTCTGTGCCCATGGTACCGATGATTATCAAGGCTGACCCCAACAAGCCCTGGATCAAGGGCGACAGCCCTCTGGAAATTGAAAAGAAGGAAGCAGAGGCCGGCCGCGTCCTCAAGGAGATTCGAAAGCTCGAAGAGGAAATTGAATCTGGCGAGTCAGGTCGCGAGCGCGTGCGTATCCGGCGCTTGCGCCGCAGCGACGACAGCGACAACACCGAACACGGTGGCATCTGGATCGAAAATGAAGAAGGGCAAGGAAATCGCTCTGAAATCGAGATCGAGAGAGTCGTCGAAGGCAGTGATTTGCAGTTCCATGGCTCGTCTGGTGATGTACACACGGAAGTCTGGGTCAAGGGGCCTGGCGACTCGCAGGCCCGCCGGATCAGTGGCTCTGGAAGTGACCATGAAGGTCTCGTGCGTCGACTGCGCAGAGGAGGTGTGGATGCTCTTTTAGAGGAGCCCATCGAGCTGAATATTCGCGAACTGCTCGGAGATCTCCATGGCGAGATCGAGATCCACGTCGATGTGGATACCGAAGAAGGCGGAGCCGGCCCCAGGGCTCGCTTCCGTCGAGAGGTGCGCATGGGCGATGGCGAAGAGGGTGATCACGTTATTCGCATGCTGCCTTTGAAGGAAGGGGCCGGAGGGGGTGATCGCCGGCACATGGTGCTGGAGATGATTGGCTCCGGGGAATGCGAAGATGAGTCCTGCGAAGGGTGCGAGGACTGCCGAGAAGGGGATTCTTCTGGGCGACGTACATTCGTTATTGACTTGCACGAAGAAGGCCGCGAAGGAAACATGTTGTTCTTTGGTGGCCCTGAAGGTCATGACGCAGGTGGTGATGTCTCGCGTGCTCCTCACGATGCCCATGATTCCCAGGGCCCTCACCGTGAGCACGGTCATGACGCAGGCGGTGACGGTCCGCATGCTCCTCACGATGCCCATGATTCCCAAGGCCCTCATCGTGAGCACGGTCAAACGAGCCGTCGAGGCAGACCATCTCTTGGGATGACCATGCGCGGCCCTGCTGTGCGTAGCTTCCAGCCTCGGCGTTCACAGGGGAATGGTCCTGGCGAGGTAGATGAGCTTCGTCGCGAAATCGAAGAACTCCGTAATGAGGTGGAAGAACTGCGCAGCGCCATGGTTCGCATGCGTATCGCTATCGGTGAGCGCATGCAGCAGTCGGATCGACGCCAGCAATCCGATCAGGTGCGAGGCAGGGATCGCGATCAAGGCAATGATCGTCGTGAGCGCACGGACCGCCGCCGAGACAACGATCAGCGCGAGCGCACGGATCGCCGCCGAGACAACGATCAGCGCGAGCGCACGGATCGCCGCCGGGACAACGATCAGCGCGAGCGCGATGGCCGTCGTCGGGAACGTTCGGATAGGCGAGATGGCTGAGAGGTTGCAATTACCCATGCAGACGGCCCGTCTCTCCGATGGAGAGACGGGCCGTCCTGTTCGTTGGGGTCAACAGACTTCGTCAGGCTGCTTCCTTGCCCTCATCTTCGTCTGATTCGTCGAAAAGGTCATCGGGGAGGAACTCCTTGGGGATATCCAGGGTCAGCAAGGCTTCAGGCTCGGGTTCCCACGTATGCAGGGTCCTGGCAAGGGTCTTGAGCACATCCTGATCGAGTTCTTGTTGTACTACTTCCAGGAGGTCGTCTTTAGGATGCTTGACTCCGTGGGCTAGAGCTTCGTCAGTCAGGACCAGAATACGATCACGTACAATGGTCTCCGAGATCAGGGCTCGCTCAAGCAGGGGCAACAGGCTCAGTCCCAGATTCAGGGGCAGGTTGTGCCGGGCGCACATGCGCTGGAGAAGTTGTTTCGCATCCATGGGGAGTAGGCTCCGCATGAAAGCTACCACACCTCTGAATTTGAGGCGCTTGGACGGGATGTGGCTGCGCGGTTTGGGTTGAAGCGAGACCTCTTCTCGTTTTGATACTCCAGCCTGCATTGGGTGGGTCGGGGACGCTTGTTTGCTGTCTCGATTGGAGACCGCTGCACCCATGCTCCAGAGGCGTTCTCCGACACCTCGATGAAGGAATTGCGCGCCACCCCCTTTTTTCGGCGTGTACATCCAGAGCGTCATGAGAGGCATTCTCTTTCTACTGGCGGTGTCGTTGATCGTCACCGTCTCTCAACCCCTATTTGAGCAACCCTCTGCAGCAACTGTGTTGCGCATGGACTTGGAGCAGCAGGCTGATCTCGCTGACCTTGTGTTCGAAGGCACCGTGGCTTCCGCGCGTCCCCTGCGGGCTGCCGATGGAACCATTCGCACAGAGTATGAACTGCTCATTGATCGCACTCTGTGGGGCGAACCTCGCGCCCGGCGCACCGTGACTCTGCCCGGCGGCGCCTTGCCCTCGGGTCTGGTGACTTTGATTCCGGGGATGCCTGTGCTCAGCGTCGGTGAGGATTGCCTCTTGTTGCTTGGGCCTGAGACCACCACAGGCCTGCGCATTCCCGTAGGGCTGGGCCAAGGTCGCTTGCGTTTGGGCCGTGGTTTTGATGGCCGCCGGACCCTGGCCCAGGATCGTGCCGGCTTGAGTTTTGTCAGCCGCACGGGCTTGCGCGACGCGGAAGGCGGTAGCATCCAGGACTATTCAGAGGTGATCTCTCGTTTGCAGGCGCGTCTGAATGTGCGTCGCGGGGAGCAGCGCTGATGGTACGCGGGAAACAAGTTTATACCGTGGTCTCGTTACTGTTGGTGGTCGCTTTGGCTGCTGCTCACGTGCGTATTGTCTACGACGGCAATGGGCAGGCGATATACTGGAACAATCCCTCCAGTGTGTCCGTGGTCATCCAGTCCGCCGGCTCCGACAACATCAACGATGGCAGCGATGAAGTCGCCCTGCGCAATGCTATTGATGCCTGGAACGACGTGAGTTCCACAACCGCGACCCTGGTGGAAGTGCAGAGCGCCGCGCAAAAGGCGCGTACGGACTGGCAGGCCGATGACATCCACCTGATGATGTTCGATGAGAGCAATCAATCAGGCTACTTCGGCCCGTCCAGCGGAACCGTGGCGGTTACGCCGCTGACTTTCTACATCACCGGTGCGATTATTGACGCGGATGTGCTCTTCAACGGCGGCGGTTATCAGTTCACCACCACTGGCCAGAGCGGGCGTTTTGACATTCAGGACGTGGCTACCCATGAACTGGGGCATTTGCTAGGGCTTGATCACTCGGGTGTGGCCGGGGCGACAATGTTCCCCTATGTGGATCCTGCAGTGATTCTGCATCGCAGCCTCTCCGCGGATGATGTGGGTGGCTTGCGCCACATGTATCCGGCTGGATCCTTCGGTCGTATCGGCGGCTCTCTCTTCCGGTCGGACGGTACGCCGGTGATCGGGGCTCAGATCAGTGTGCGTGACAGCGCGGGCCGTACCGCCGGAGCGATCTTGACCAACAGTGCTGGCGCCTTCACCGTGCAGGCTCTGGAGCCTGGGACCTACAGTGTTCTGGCCGTACCCATGGATCAGCCTGTGAGTGCTGCGAATCTGTCCAATTGGTACACCATTCAGACCAACTTTGGCGCCACCCTGATGGGTCAGGCGGTGGTGACCGGGGGCGGCACCTCCAGTATCGGAGGACAAACGGCTCTGCCGAACACGAGCCTTTCCCTGGGCCGCAGCTTCGACGACTTTCCACAGCGCGTGACCATGGGGCAGACCACCACGCATCTCTTACGGGGGGCAGGGCTTGTGCCGGGAAGTACCCTTGTGGCGTCCGATCCGAGCATGGTGATCACTCCCACTGGCTGGAATGGGTCGTCGGTGCAGTTTCAGGTGACCTGTCCTGCGAGTGTATCCCTTGGGCACTTTGATTTGAGCGTGACTGATCCCCTGGGGAACCTTGAGATCTTGGTAGGAGGCCTGGAGGTCACGCCTCCGAACCCCACGGTGACCACGGTGAGTCCTTCCGCAGCGATTGGCGCGGGCGGTGCGGTGATTTCGCTCAGTGGCACAGGTTTCCGACCAGGCTGCCGGGTGATCCTCGGGGATCAGATCTACGAAGAGGGCCAACCTGGAGGAGCAATTCTGGTGAGTTCCACTAGCTTGCGATTGGTGCTGGCGCCAACCATCGGCGGCCTGCACGATGTGGTGGTCATGGATCGCAGTGGGGTCGAGGGGCGCAAGGTCAATGGCTTCACCGTCCAGGCCAATCCGGTCATCGCAAGTGTTTTTCCCGCCGTGGGCCAGTCCTTCGGTGGCACTCTGGTGCGCATCACCGGCAGTGATTTTCAGGTGGGAAGCAGTGTCCATATTGATGGCGCCTTCCAATCCTTGGTCAGTGTGATTTCCCCCAGTGAGATCGAGGTGGTGACTACTGGTGGCGTACCTGGTGGTCCATACATCTTGACCGTCCAGGTGCCTAGTGGCGAGGTGGCCAGTTCAGCCTTTCAGTACGAGAGCAAGCCAGATCCTGTCCTGACCGAGGTCAGTCCCGCTAGCGGCACGGACAAGGGTGGCAACACCGTGACCTTGAGCGGCTTGCAGCTGCACTCGGACCTGGAAGTGGTATTCGGTGCCAATCCCTCCACAGGCCAGGGTGGCAGCTTGGCCCAGGTGCTCACGGTAACGGAGAGTCAGATTGAAGTCAGCGTACCCGCTTGGTCGGCGAGCTCGGCTTCAGTGCTGCTGCGTGATTCACTCACGGGCCAGGCGTTCATGTTGACTGGCGCCTACACCTACATCGCCAGCAGCCAAAGTCATGTGGGAGGTGCCTGCGGCAGTGTGATCCCTACGGTGCCCCCCGGTTGGCGTGATCGGTTGAGCGCGGGAGGCTGGTTGTTGTTCCTCTTGGTCTTTGGCTTGGGCCGAGCACGGCGAGGATCCCTGGCCGCTCTGGGCGTGCGTGCTTCCTAGAGCCTGTCCTGTAGTTCGGGTGGGAAGAGAGCCTTCCAGGTTGCTGTCGCCTGGGCAGGCGCCAGCCAAATCGCGACGATCAGGTCCACCCTGCTGCGCTAGACTGGATCCATGAGCTCCGTCCCCAACCTGGTCTATGACATCGAGGTAGCGGGCCTCCCTTGGGAGGAGGTCGATGAGATTACCCGCGGCTACTTGATGAGCAAGCAGCGCGATGACGCGGCGCGGGAAGCCGTTCGGGAGCGAACCGCTCTGTTTCCTGGTCTGGGCAAGGTGATCGCTATCGGTATGTGGCTGGTGCAAGAGGAGCGCGGCATGCTGTTGCTGGAAGGCGAGCAAGAACCGGAGCAGACTTGGGAGAAAGTTTCCCACTCAAAAATCGAGCGCGGTTCTGAAGAGCAGATCCTGCGCCGTTTCTGGGAGTTGGTGGATCTCCGAGGCAAGGGCAAGCGCACCCGGCTGGTGACCTTCAACGGGCGCGGCTATGACGGACCCGTCTTGATGACTCGTTCGGCTCAACTGGGCATTGCTCCCTCTCGCAACCTGGTGCCTTATCGCTATGACATCAGCGATCATTGTGATCTGTTCGATGTGCTCGGCTACCAGGGCGCGAGTCGCGATCGGTTTTCATTGGATTATTGGTGTCGTCGTTTTGATGTGGAGAGCCCCAAAGGTTCGATCGACGGCAGCCAGGTGGCCAAAGCCTATCGTGCGGGGCGCATCGAGGACATCGGCGAATACTGTCTGCGGGATGTGCGTGCTACGGCGCAGTTGTTCCAGCGTCTTGAAAAGACCTTGCTGCCCCTCTTCAAGGGCGGTTCTTGAGGGGTAGCGCCTCGTACGGGGACGAACCGACTGCCGCAGGGTCGCGGGGATCAGACCCTGTGCTTAGGATAGGGGTCTCCCCAAAACCTCTTTTCCCATGCGTAAGACTGTCTCCATTCTGCCTCTTATTCTTGTCGCCGGCCTCAGCTGGATGTCCGTTCAAGATTCTGCCAAGGTGCCTCGCGACCTGGTGATTGAAGTGCACGTGCTTGACGCGGTACGCAACCCCCTGCCCTTCGTGGGGCAGTTGACCGTGCATCACCCGGGTGAGGTCCAGGGAGACATTCAACTCACCGGGGTCGAGGTCCAAAGCAACGGATCTGTTCTTTGGAGCCAGGATCTGGACATCAGCCTGCGCGGGGACAGTGAGTACGGAGACCTGCAGGGACTCATCGAACGCCTCCCAGAGGGTGTGGTTCATCGCCATGGGGAGGCCTCCGAACGAGTCTACAGTGACCCCAGTGATGCCGAATTCACCTTGCTGCAGGGCTTGGAGGTTCGTGACGACCTTGTGCGCCGGGTACAGGCGCTGAGCAATCGGCAGGCGGCCGGGGAACGACCCTCCTTTGCGCAACCCAGACTGATCGTGCCCGCGGACCAGTTGATGTTCCCGGACGCGCCCACGGGCAGCGAGGTCAGTGTTGATCTGGTCTTGCACTACACCCTGGCCTCCGGGGTCCAGCGCACCCGCAGCCTTCATCATTTGATCCACAAAATGCCCTCGTTGCCCGGTGCCCTTGGGAACTTGGAATCGGGAGCCGGCTACACCATTCACGCGGGGGACTTGCATGTGCACTCTTGCCATGGAGAGGCCCTTGGTGCGTGCTCGCCCTCGGATAACTGCGTGGCTGAGTCGTTTCAGTTGTCGGGTTCTTTCTCCTTCGCCGAACTCAAGACCCAGTTCCAGGCACTTGGCGTGGACTGGTTCACCTCTACCGACCACAGCTATTGTGTGGACACGGACACAGAATACGCCGCGGTGGTGAGCGAGTGCGCTGCCCTTGTGGACGCAAACTTCATCGCCATCCCCGACCTGGAACTGTCCAGTGAAGAGCAAGGGCCCCAGAGCGGTTCGGACCTTTTTGATTTGCTGTGCTTGCTCGGCCCCTCGGCCAACCACATGGGTGCCCATGGCATCAGCACGCGCCTAGATGGGGGCGACAGCGGATTCTTGGGGTTCTGCAACGGACTCTTCTCTACGGCCCTGAACGGTTTCATCAGCAATATCAGCGATGTCAACGCCCAGGGTGGTTTTACGATTGCGAATCACCCGGCCGCAGGAGAGCTGGGCTGGAACAGCCGTGAAGCCACCGTGGGGCAAGAGGCCGGTGGATTGCACGGGGTCGAGGTTTGGAATGGCACATCCATGTCGGGCCAGGGCGGAGGAGTAGGGGCTTGGGTCGATTGGCTCTTGGCTGGTCGTCGGCTCTATGCCTATTCCGGCAGTGACACCCACGACGAAGCCCATGGTTTTGGCGCCAACTGTGCCCTTGTGGATGGCGCCTTCACCCAGGCCAATCTTGAAGACGCCCTGCGCGCCGGGCGCAGCTTTATCTCCAACGGACCGAGCCTGGTGATCGAGGTTGGCTATGGAAGTGTCGATCTGGAGATGGGCGCGGTGCAGTCTCTTCCGTCTCCGGTTCCCAGCGCTCCGGTGGATGTGCGCGCACACTTTGATACGGTGGGAGCCTCTGGGACCGTGACTCTCTTCAGCGGCCAGGCGGGCGCTGGTGGGGAAGTGGTCCTGGGAACTGCCCCTGGGCAAACCGGCGTGGGGACTTTCTCCATGTCCATGAATCTGGTGGCTTCCTCGCGCTCCTGGGTGCGTGCCTATTTTGAATCCGATGACGGATCCCTGGTGGCCTACAGCAATCCGATCTTCTTCGAATCTCCGGCCCCAGGTTGCAACGCTGATGGCTTCAGTCCGAACCATTCCTGCGCCGCCGCGGCTCCCCTGGTGGATGGGTCCTATGACTTGGAGGTTTGCAAGAGCGATCCGGATTTCCTGAGCTTTACTATCGCCGCAGGGGACACCTTTGACGCTGCGTTGACATTCAGCACGGGCGTTGCGGATGTGGATGCGATGCTCTACGACGCGGGCGCCTGTAGCGATGACCAGAACTCGGGCTGCGGGTTCGTCCTTGCCTGTGGCTTCTCGGGATCCGACAACGAAGATTTGTCTTGGACCAATGCCTCAAGCGCTGATGTGGACTGTGTGCTGCGCATTCATGTGTGGCCAGGCTCCCCGGGCGTTGCTAATTACTACTCCCTGGATGTAACGGGTATCACGCCGGGAGGGCCTCCGATCAACAGCTTCTGTGATCCGGCCAACGCGAACTCATCTGGCGGCCCGGTTGCCCTGGCCGGATCTTCTAGCGGCGGCGTCTTGCACCTGGAAGCCACAGGTGGACCTGCTGGTCAGTTCGGTTTCATGCTTGTTTCGGGCGTATCCGTGGGCGGTATTCCGGTGAGTGCGGGCCTGCTTTGCCTGGGAGCTCCGATCGGGCGCTACAACGTCGCCGCAGGCGGCGCATTGAACTCCCTGGGTCAGTTCTCCAGTGCAGGGGTCCTGGTGAACTTGGCGGGAACCTCTACCACTGGCACCGGGTTCGACGTGCCCACGTCCTTGCCGAATCCTCCGGGCGGAGTCATCATTCCAGGAGCCACCTGGAACTTCCAGCTCTGGTATCGCGACGGTGCCAACTCGAACTTCTCCAGCGGGATCGAGGCCGGGTTCTAGGGTCTCCGTTGTTGGTCGGCTAGCCGAGCAAGCGTTCAAGTTCGACTGGATCCCGTGCCTCGCCCAGAGCCAAGAGGCCCTGGTGCACGAACGCCCGAGCCGGGCCTGACCATTGGGGCAGGGCTGCGTGCTCGATCAAAGCCTGATCCTTGGCAGGGTCAAGGGTTTGCACCACCCGGTTGGCCACATAGGGGCGCAGGGCGGCAAGTTGCAGGGAGCGCGTGTCGTCCGCGCCGCTCGTACCCACCACAGTGATGTGCAGAGGGTGGGCGTTCATGAGATCCACGGCACGGCCCCACGCGGCAGACCAGTGTCCGAAGCGGCGCCAGTCGTTCTGGAAAGCGGCCAGGATGCGACGGCCATCGCGCACAAGCTCCTTGGCCCGGGCCATATGTCCCAGGCGTATGCAGGCTTCGGCGAAGAGAGCGTTCCAATGGATGTTCTCGGGCCGTTCGGTCAGGCTGCCCCGGGCAGCGGGTTGATGGCGCCGATCGAGCAGACTGCCGTCTGGCGCGGACATGCTGGCCAGGGTCCCGCGAGCCAGGGTGACCGCTGGTACCAAGAACCGATTGTCCCCGGCTGAGTGCATGGCCTGCACCATGGCGCGCAGCAGGGCCGCGCGATCGGAGAGCATGCCCGGCAGTTGGGGCAGGCCCTTCCATTCGTGATGCACTCCGGCTCGCACGGTGATCAAGTTCTTCACCAGGAAAGTCAGGTTGTCAAGTGCTCGCTCCTGCCACTTGTTTTGATCCAACACCACCGCGGCTTTGAGCAGGGCTTCTACAGCCAGGGCGTTCCTGTCGGTGTAGAGGGCTGGGTTTCCGCCAGCGCCACCCTTGACGGGGGAGTCGGATGAGCGATCTTGGCAGGCATACCAAAGGCCAGTCTCCTGATCTCGCAGGGTCTCCTCCAGCCAGTTCAGAATCCCAAGCGCCGTCTCCGCGAAAGAGCTTGCCGCAAAGGCCTGATGAGCTTCCAGGTAGGTCAGCAGGCGCCCAGCATTGGCGCCCAGTGGTTTTTCTTCGCTCGGCTCGCTCCAGTCGGGCTTGCCGGCGTAGCGAAAGAAGCCTCCTTTGGACGCGTCATGGATCGCGCCTTGTTCCATGGCCTCCAGAGTGCACAAGACCAGTTTGCGCAGGCGTTCGTCTCCGGTTCTCGACCAGCGCACGGTGGCGAAGTGCAGGGCTTCAGGGTGCGGGAACTTCTGGCGTTTGCCCCAGCCGCCGTGCACTGGATCCGAACTGGCGATCAGGTGCTCGAGGACCTCGTCGGCGAGGGACAAGGGGACTTCATCCTCTGCGCTGTTTGAGATTTCTTGGCCTGCGAAGCATTCTTCCAGGGCGCCCGCCGGTGAGGTTCCGGCATCCGCGCCCAGCATCAGCCTTTGTGACAGCTGCCGCGGGGGAAGGTAGCTCGCGTGTCCTAGGGGTTTGCCCTCGTGGTTGAGCCAAAGCAATGTGGGCCAACCCAGGCCCCCGTAGGATTGTTCGAGTTCCGGTTGCTCGTCCTTGTCGGCCTTGATGCAGGTGTAGTGGCGATCGAGCAGGCCCAGCACCTGTAGGTCCCGCAGGCTGCCAGTCTCCAAGGCGCGGCACCCGGGACTCCAGGCAGTCCTCAGATAGAGCAGTACGGGGGTGCCGCGCTCCTTGGCCCGTTCAAGGGCCTCATCCAGGCTGATGTGCCAATGCATAGGTCTCTCAGACTATCGGCACGGGGGGAGGGGTTGCTCAAGCGTTGCAGCCGAACTCAGCGGTTTGCCGTGGAGGGATCCGGCAATTCTGGGAGTTCAACCTTCTGCCACTCAAGTTCCTCGCAGCCCTCGTAGAGACCCTCGATGCTGTAATACTCTCGGGCATCCGGCTGGAGTACGTGGATGACCACATCGCCATAGTCCAGCAGCACCCACCAGCCCGTGTCCATGCCCTCGGCGCGGGCGTGATGGGCTCCGGCGGTCTTCAGGCGTATATGCAATTCGTCGATGATCGCGCGCACATGGGGTCGGCTGGTGCCGGTGCAGACCAAGAAATAGTCCGCCACCTTGATGCGGTCTTCCACATCAAAAACACGGATGTCGATCGCCTTTTTCTCGTCGGCCAGATGCGCCGCTGCGGCGGCTAGGACTTGTGCTTCCATGGGTAGGATTCTAAGGGCGTTGGGGGGGCAGAAACCGGTTGTACGTAACCAGGATTAAGACCAGCAACTTCGCAAGGGACCCCCTTGGCCTGTCGGTCGAGGGGGTCCCTTGCGAAGTTGCTGGTCTTGAGCCTGGTTCCGTATCGCCAGCCTCAGCTGATGAACCAGGGCAGGAAGACCAGGCTGACTACGGTCATCAACTTGATCAGGATGTTGAGGGAGGGACCGGAGGTGTCTTTGAAAGGGTCACCGACCGTGTCGCCGACCACGGCTGCCTTGTGGGGATCCGAGCCCTTGCCGCCGTGGGCGCCGCCTTCGATGTACTTCTTGGCATTGTCCCAGGCACCGCCGGCGTTCGACATGAAGATGGCCATCATCACGCCGGCCACCAGCGCGCCAGCAAGCAAGCCGCCCAGGGCTTGCACATCCCAGAAGCCGACGGCCACCGGAGCGGTGACGGCGATCACGCCAGGCAGAATCATCTGCTTGAGGGCGCCATCGGTGGAGATCTTAATACAACGGGCTGCGTCGGGCTTGCCGGTGCCGTCCATGATGCCGGGGATCTCGCGGAACTGGCGGCGCACTTCTTCCACCATGGCGAAGGCTGCATTGCCCACGGCGCGCATGGTCAGGGCACTGAAGAGGAAGGGCAGGATGCCGCCGAGCAACAGGCCAATGATCACATTGGGGGTGTTGATGTTCAGCATCAGGTTGTTATTCACAACACGATCAAGACCCTCACCACTTTCGGTAATCATTGTGCCCGCGCGGTAGCAGAAGGCGCTGAACAGAGCCAGGGCCGTCAGGGCCGCAGAACCGATGGCAAATCCCTTACCGATGGCCGCGGTGGTGTTGCCCACAGCGTCAAGGGCGTCTGTGCGTTCGCGAACTTCCGAGGGAAGTTTTGCCATCTCGGCAAGGCCGCCAGCGTTGTCAGCAACCGGACCGTAGGCATCGACAGCAAGGGAAATACCCAGGGTCGAAAGCATGCCTACGGCGGCGATAGCGACTCCATAAACACCGGCCTGATCATTGGCGATGAAGATCGCAGCGCAGATCAAGAGTACGGGGATGGCCACCGACTCCATGCCCGTCGCCAGGCCGTGGATGATGTTGGTGGCAGCGCCGGTTTCGGACTGCTTGGCGATGTTCCGTACGGGGTGCCGGTCGGTGGAGGTGTAGTACTCGGTGACCTTGCCGATCAAGACGCCAATGGCGAGGCCGCTGATCACTGCGATCATCAGGCTCATGCCCGCTTCGTTGCCATTGACCAGTTTTTCCGGCAGGGCAATCCCGCCCATGTTGGTCAACCAGTAGGTGGCGCCCACAACAATGATGGAGGCCACAACAAGGCCGCGGAAGAGGGCGGAGTGAAGCTGGTGCTCGTCAGCGGCCTTGACGAAGAAGGTGCCGATGATTGAGGCGAAGATGCCGAGTCCGGCCACAGCGATGGGCAGCATGATCATGCCGTCGCCGTTATCCACATTGGCGTATGCAAATCCACCAAGAGCCATGGCGGCTATGATCGAGCCCACATAGGACTCGAAGAGGTCTGCGCCCATGCCGGCCACATCGCCCACATTGTCGCCCACATTGTCAGCGATCGTGCCGGGGTTGCGGGGGTCGTCCTCTGGGATGCCAGCTTCCACCTTGCCCACCAGGTCCGCGCCCACATCGGCGGCTTTGGTGAAGATGCCGCCGCCCACGCGCGAGAAGAGCGCGATGGAAGAGGCGCCGAAGCTGAAGCCTAGAACCTGCTCGAGGCCATTGGTGTCGTGCCCAAACCACACCGTGAAGCCAACCACGCCCGCCAGGGCCAGGCCAACCACGCACATGCCCATCACCACGCCGGAACTGAAGGAAACCCCCAGGGCGTCGGCCAGCGAGTTCGTGGCCGCCTGGGTTGTTCTCACCGCGGCGCGGGTTGCCGTGTGCATGCCGAAGTATCCAGCCAGGGCCGAAGCAGCTGCGCCAGAAACGAAGGCGATGGCCGTATTGATTCCCAGCCCGTCTTCAGCGCTGGAGACGCCAATCAGGATGGCGACCACCACAACGAAAACCGACAGCCACTTGTATTCGGCCTTGAGGAAAGCAGCAGCGCCATCTTGGACCTGGCTCGCGATTTCCTGCATGGCGGAGGTGCCATCGGAGCGCTTCATGATGGCCTTGTACTTGACGAAGGCAAAGATCAGGGCTGCGAGGCTCGCGGCACCGGCGACTTGGAGGAAATCCATAGGAGTTGAAAGGGATCGGCTGGGGATGGGGTGGATCCGGGGTCGTGCCCGGGGAGACCGAAACAGGGCTTGCCAGTATTTCGGGGCAAGGAGTTTAGGGGTTGCTCCCCTGTCGTCAACCCCTGCTGGGGGCTCGGGGTCTCGCTTGGGTGCTTATCGGTCCAAATCGGGCTTCTCAGGCCCCTGATCGTTGGAATTGGCCGTCAAGCGCTGCCTGTCCCGGTGATTGACCCAACCCCTCACCAGAAAGGTCCCGAGTACGATCAGGAGAGCAAAACCGAGCCACTCTGAGTAGTCCGCCACGCTTCTTTCAAGAGAACGGATACTCTCTCCGAAAGTCCTTCCAAGCAGAACATAAAGGGGCACCATCAGGCAGGCTGCTGAGGCATCTACAAGAATGAAGCGCGTGTAGGGCATACGCAGAGTGCCGGCGGTGAAGAAGCCTGGCATGCGCAGTCCTGGCAGGAAGCGGCAGGTGAACACCGCCCAGATCCCGTGGCGTTGCATGCGCTCCGTCAGGCCGGTCATGCGTTCGGGGTGAAGAATGCGCGCGATCCACTTGAAGCGCAGGGCTCTTTGTCCGAAGAAGCGGCCCACCAGGTATGGGATCGTGTCGCCGATCAAGGTGGCGATCCAACAGACCACTGTGATCTTGAAGAAGACCACCTTGCCCGCGAAGACCAGGTAGCCGGACCCGGTCATGGTCACCTCTTCGGGCACCGGGAGTCCTGCGCCTGCTCCTACCAGGAACAGGAACGGTGCTGCATAACCAAGACCGTCAAAGTAGCGGTCCAGGAAGGACTGTTGCAGGAGGGCCAACATCGGGTGGCAGGATACCTGAGGGGGGACCTCGGATGGAGGGTCAGTGTTCGTGTTGGTCGTGCTGGGGGCCGGTATCGAGCCCGGAGGCCGGGTCCAAGCCGAAATCACGGGCAACTTGGTACGCAGCCTGTGAGGTCTGCTTTAGAGCGGTTGCTCCTCCGGGCCACTGCACCGCCCCGTCTTGGACCAGAGGTAGAAGATAGAGCCCGGTCATGCGGGCCTTGACCAGTGCCACCTCCCCCGGAGATCCGCTGCGTTCGATTCCCTCGTTCAGAACGAGCAGCCCGGCGGCGAACCAGTGGGCGCGGCGGCTTGGGTCGGGTTCGCGCTCCGCGGAGGCACGGATGAACCACAGGTGCTCCGCCAATCGGATCCAACCAGCGGAGGGCCAGGGATCCAGCTGCAAGGCCCGATCAGCGGTCAGATAGGCTCGCTCCATTTCGCTGTTGTGCACCTGCATGTCGAAACGAACCCAATGACCCGCAGCCCACATGCTGCTGAGAGGGCCGGCGAGGCGGCGGGCCAGGGGACGCGGGTCGGTGTCGGGGACCTGCCAGGGTGCGGCCAGGGTCAGGGCCAGCAGGACCAGGGACGGGCGCAACAGGATCATGGAGATCTCCTCGGACGCTGGGCCAGGGCCGTGGCAGTCAGCCATGTCACCAGGAGGATCAGCCCGCCAAACTCATGCCACTGGGGCGTACGCGTCAGCCTTCCCTCCGCCGCCAGATGCAGTGCCCTGAGCAACTCGCCCATTGGCAGGAATTGTGAGGGAATGCCCAAGAGCACAAGGCCGAGGGCCAGCATTGTGGTCAGGCCGGGCTTGAGGAACGGCCGCACCAATGCCACCACCAGCAAGACCAAGGCGAGCATGGCCGCAGCCCGTGCGCCGATTTCCACGGATGCCTGACGCACCGACGGTACGCTTTCGAGCAGTGTCAAGCACCGTCCTCCCATAATCATCGCGTCCCCAGGCCCCATGCAGACCAGCACCACCTGCTGGGCTCCCGATCCCTTTGGTATGGAAAGTTCTACCCTGTCCCGCCCGTCGATTCGTTGATTCTTTTGGGTGTTGGTCTGGCCAATCAACTCCAGCCGAACTTCGGTGGTAGGCCCTGCGCCGCCGCCCGCCACCACCTCCAAGGAGATGCGCGCGTCATGGGAGCGCTGTCCCGGGTCAACCAGCAGGGCCAGTTCTTGCCCGGCTGGAATGCGTCTGGGAGGGCCCAGGTCCACCGAGCGCGTGTGACGCAAGCCCTGACTCTTGGGTGTGGAAGATTCCGCCAGGAGGCCGATTCCGAACAGGGTCACGCAAGCGATGAGCAGAGTGCCCAATCCCGAGGAGGCTCGTTCTCTTGAGAATCCTCCCGGGAAAGACAAGATCCAGGAGTGCTCACGGGTGCGCAGGCCCTGGGCGAAGTGCAGGGCGCACAGGGGTAGCAGAAGCAACAGGCCCAGGGACCAGATGTCTTCGCGGGCACGGGCGGCTGGCAGATCGAGGCCCCCGGGGACCGCATTGTTGAGTCGGGTGGTGAGAGCCATCACCAGGGCCATCAGGAGAGTTGGGAACATGATTCGCCTGGTTGCCCTGGTGAGCACCAAGCGCGGTTGGACCGGGAGTCTCACTCGGCGGGGTTTCCCGGGGCTGTTTGGTCCTGGCCTTCGGCGAACTCATAGAGGCTGCGCAGGGTGCTGCTGCTTCCCAGGCCCAAGGTCCACTGACCCCCGTGTTGTTTGACCCAGCTCTTGAGTTGGTCGAGTTGTTCTGTGTCGAGATCTTTGAGGGTCAGTGTTGTGCCATTGCCGGCTTGCATCAGATTCTCGGGTTTGCCCCAGAGGCACATGCGCCCCTTGAGCAAGACCCCCATCATGTCTGCTCGGTTGGAAGCATCTTCAACCAGATGGCTGGCGACGACCACCGTGGTGTCGTTGGCTCGCGCCTCTTGCAAGAGGCCGTCAAAGAGGTCAAAGCCCTCCGCGTCCAATCCCCCAGTGGGCTCGTCCAGTAGCACCAACTCCGACTTGGTCAAGAAGGCGCCAATCATTCCCAGGCGCCGTAGCATGCCCCGCGAAAAGGTCCGCAGGGGAGCGGATGCATGGGGCTGGAGGCCCGCACGCTGTAAGAGGTCGGCGGCACGCTCCTGCCAGACCCTTTGGCCGAAGAGGCTGGCGATCAGTTCAAGAGCTCCGGGGGCGGTGAGTTCCCCGGGAAAGGGCGATTCGCTGGGCAGCCAACTGACGCGCTGTTGGATGCGCGCTTCGTGGGCCTTTCCGTCGAGTACTCGCAGTTCTCCAGAATTCGGTCGTTCGATGCCCGCCAGCAGTCGTAGCAAGGTGCTCTTGCCCGATCCGTTGGGTCCCACCAATGTGACGATCGCGCCTCGTGGCACGGCGAGATCCAATCCACATAGGGCTGGCCGCACCGCTTGAAACAGGCCGGGGCGGTAGGATCGCGTGACAGAGCGGGCTAACAGGGCCAGCGGGGTGTCTTGAGGCATGCTTGGCATGATAGATTGCAAGCCCATGCACCGTGCGGGAACAGATTCCAAGAAGGGCGAATTGGCGGCTTGCCTCTACACCCGAGAGGGCTGCGGCCTTTGTGAGCAGCTCGTCGAGCGCTTGGGGGAGGCTGGATTGCTGAGGCGGCTGGATCTCAAGATGGTCGATCAGGGCTTGAAGAAGCTCTACGGACTGAGGTTACCCGTGCTGGAGGTGGCAGGGGAGCTGATTTTCGAGGGGCAGCCGGATCCTCTGGTCCTGGTGCCAGCGGTGCGAGCTGCTCTTGAGGTGGCCCCATGAGCGCGAAGCTCTTTGTGCTCTCGGGAAAGGCCCTGGGCACCATCTTCAGCCTGCAAGAGGCCGCCATCCTGGGCCGGGGAAAGGATGCGGGGGTGCGACTTGCCGATGCTTCGGTCAGTCGATTGCACGCACGAATTGAACCGGAGGGCGATGGCTGGCGCGTGACTGATTTGGACTCGTCCAATGGGATCTGGGTTGCGGGGCAGCGCGTGCAGACTGCTCTCTTGAAGGACCTCGATGAGTTCCGGGTGGGGGCGTTGGAGTTGCGCATTCGGATTGGCGCAGACAACGGAGGGGAGGTGGCTCCTATTCCAGTAGAGAGTGTCAAGCCGGATGATGTTGAGGCGGGCGAATCTGCGTCTGAACCAGAGGCGCCTGCTGAGTCGGCATCAGATGCTCCAATCTTCGACGCAGGTTCTTCGACACCCATCGAAGCCAGTGGCACACTTGAGTTGGATCGAGCCACCTTCAGCCGCATTCATCAACCCACCGGCCTCTTCAACGGGTGCGAGTTCTGCCGCCAGAGTCGCGCCTTCCAGCTCCGCCCACGATCCTGCGCGCCCCATCCTGCAGCATGTGGGGGCAGGTCGTTCGGGGGGCCTGTTCTCCTCTGACCTGGGCCAACAGCCTTTGCTCGTGCGTTGGGGGCTCTATTTGCTTGCTGCCGCCTTTTTCTTTGGCCTGGTTTGGGGCGTTCAACATCTGGTTTCTGGGGTCCGCGAAGCCCGTTCGAATCCCCCCGCGGAGTCCTTTCAGTGAGCACAAGCCCCTTGATCGATTCGGGAGCGCCCCGAGAAACAGCGATTCCCCAACTTCTGAAGCAGGAAGGGGCCAAGCTCCTTTCCCTGGCGGGCCGTTTCTGTGGTTCGCGTACGGAAGCGGAGGACTTGGTCCAAGAGGTTTTTCTGCAGGCCTGGAGCGGCTGGGATAAGTTCGAGGGTCGTTCCGCCCCGGGCACCTGGCTCTACTCTATCGCTGTGCGCACTTGCCAACGCATGCACCGCAAGAAGAGCGGCGAGCCGGACAGGCTCGAGTCCCTGGACGAGCTGCTGCCTCTGGGATCAGCACGCATGGCTCTTCTGCCATCCCAGGACGCAGGCCCCTTGGATCTCCAACTTCAGAAGGAACAGGTTGAGCTTATCGAAGCGGCCATCTCTTCTCTGCCCCAGGACTTTCGCCTGCCCTTGATCCTCAAGGAGGTGGTGGGGTTCTCTGTGCAAGATGTGGGCCTGATTCTGGACCTGCCAGAGAACACGGTCAAGACGCGCCTGCACCGGGGCCGCCTGAGACTGCGCGCGGCTATGGACACGGTGCTGCCCCAGACCCAGGGCGTGGACCCGAATTACTCCCGGGAGGTCTGCCTGGATCTCTTGGCCGCCAAGCAAAAATGCCTGGACAAGCACCTCGAATTTGAATTCCCCGACGGAATCATCTGCGAGCGCTGTGCCTCGGTGTTCGGGACCATGGATCTGGCCCAGGCCACTTGCCGTCAGATCGGCGAGGGAACCCTTCCTGAAGCCCTCCAAAGCCAGATTTTGGTTCGCTTGGAGGGTTCTTGAGATTTCTTGGAAGGGTTTGGGGAACCCCGCCTGGATTGGTGACTCTCAAGGGACAGCACCCTCTTGCACTCTTGAGAAATCCCGAGACCCAAGACCTCCAACCCACATGTATTTCGAACAGCACTATCTGACCTGTCTGGCCCAGGCTTCCTACTTTATCGCTGACACCGAATCTGGCAGCGCAGTTGTTGTGGACCCCCAGCGGGATATCGAACCCTATCTCGCGGTGGCAGAGAAGCACGGCTGGAAAATTGAGCATGTGTACCTGACTCACTTCCATGCGGATTTTCTGGCGGGTCACTTGGAGTTGCGCGAGCGGACAGGAGCCAAGATTCACCTCGGCGCCCAGGCTGAAGCCGAGTTTGACTTTGTGCCCGAGTCTGACGGCAGCACATTGGAGTTGGGGCCTCTGGTGCGCATTGTGGCCATGGAAACACCCGGACACACGCCGGAGAGCATTTCGCTGCAGTTGTTTGATTCGAGCGCAGAGGACTCTGTGCCCCAAGTACTCTTGACCGGGGATGCCCTGTTCATCGGGGATGTAGGCCGGCCGGATCTCTTGGCGTCGATCGGCTATACAAAGGCAGAGTTGGGCCGGATGCTCTATGACAGCCTGCATAACAAGATCCTGAAGTTGCCGGATGAGGTCATGGTCTATCCTGCCCACGGGGCGGGCTCCATGTGCGGCAAGAACCTCTCGGATGAGACATCTTCCACCATTGGTGAGCAGCGGCGCACCAACTATGCCCTCCAGCCCATGACCCCCGACGAATTTCTGGCCGTGGTTACCGAGGATCAGCCTGCGGCTCCCGCTTACTTCTTGCATGATGCCGACCTGAATCGGAAGGAGTTCCCCAACCTGGCCGTTGCCATGGAGCGTGGTCTCGAAGCCCTCTCCTTGGATGGTTTCCTGGCCCAAGCCAACCGGGGTGCCCAGGTGGTTGATACCCGCGATGGTGAAGCCTTCGCACAGGGACACCTGGCGAGGAGCCTGAACATTGGCTTGGAGGGCAAGTACGCCACATGGGCGGGTTCTCTCTTGGATCTGAAGCGCCCGGTCATCCTGATCGCTGACGCTGGTCGCGAAGAGGAAGCGATTCTGCGTCTGGGTCGCATCGGTTTCGACATTGTGATCGGCTACCTGGATGGGGCCGCTCTTGCTTGGAAGGACCGCTCCGATCTGCTGTCACAATTCGAGCGTTTGGATGCCCTTGAGTTGTCCCAGGAGATCGAAGGCGCGGATGCTCCCAAGATCCTCGATGTGCGTAGTCCGGGGGAGTTCGCAGCCGGACACCTGGAGAATGCCCTCAATATCCCCCTTCCTGAACTTGGGGATCGCCTGGATGAGGTTCGCGAGGCTCAGCCCATGGTCATTCATTGCGCCGGGGGCTATCGCTCGGTGATTGCCGTCAGCCTGCTGGAGGCGGAGGGTTTCAGTGGTCTGCGTGACCTGCGCGGGGGCTTTGAGGCCTGGACCAACGCCCATCAAGCGGTGGTGCAGCCCAACGCCTGAGCGCTGAGGAAATAGACGAAGTTTCCCGGGAACCTCTTCGCATGGCTTGTCTCCAAGAGAACGGGCCAGTTCCCCAAAACGAGAGGACAAATACCATCATGACTCAATTCCAACTGACCAGCGTCAACGCTGATAACCCCGAGAGTCTCCTGCCCGCAGAATGCTTCGTGGTGGATGTTCGTACTCCCGCGGAATTCAACGAGGTGCATGTGGAAGGTGCCCTGAACTTTCCATTGGGAGGCCTGGCCCGTGCCGCGACCAGGGTGGCGGAACTCGCCGCTGGCCGGCCTGTGACTTTGGTCTGCCGTACAGGCAAGCGTGCGGAAGAAGGGCGCAAGTTGCTGTCCAGTTCCGGGCTTGACGATGCTCATTGCTTGGAAGGGGGAATTGAAGCCTGGATTGCTGCGGGCAACCCGGTCACGCGTAGCGGCGCCAAAGCGATCAGCTTGGAGCGTCAGGTGCGCATCAGCGCGGGAGCCCTGGTGTTTCTCGGTAGCTTTGCTGCTTGGTTTGTTGCGCCCGCCTTTTTGATTCTGCCTGGGTTTGTGGGCGTGGGGCTGGTCTTCGCTGGAGTGACTGACACTTGTGGCATGGCCATGATGTTGTCCAAGATGCCCTGGAACAAAGCTCGAGGGTCCGCCCCTCAATATTCTGTCTGACGGTCCAGGTTGCTCCCATGTTCTTTGCTCTGATCGGTGCTCTGGTGGTTGGCTTGTCCCTGGGAGCCCTGGGTTCCGGGGGCTCGATTCTGACCGTGCCAGTCTTGACCTTTCTGGTGGGCCAGCCCGAAAAAGTGGCCATTGCTGGGTCGTTGGTCATCGTGGGGGGCATAGCCCTGGTGGGAGCCAGCAGGGCCTGGCGCGCGGGGCGCGTGGACTTGCACAGCGTGCTCTGGTTCGGCGTGCCGGGCATGGGCGGATCCTTCGTTGGGGCGTGGCTTGGGGGCATGGTCCCGGGCAGAGTGCAGTTGCTGGTCTTTGGCCTCGTGATGCTCGTCGGGGCCTGGCTGATGCTGCGACCCATGCAGGCGAGCAAGGTGGCTCACGGGCGGCCGCCCTTGGCTCTGATCGTGGTGGAGGGCTTCTTGGTGGGGGTCATCACCGGATTCGTGGGGGTGGGTGGAGGTTTCTTGATCGTGCCTGCCCTCGGGATCTTGGGTGGTCTTTCCATGAGCCGCGCGATCGGTACGAGTCTGGTGATCATCGTGTTGAAGTCCTTGGCTGGTTTTGTCAAGTATCAGGGAGTGTTGGAGGCCCAGGGGTTTGAACTGGATTGGGTCGTGATCGGTCTTTTTATTGCGGTGGGAATCGTTGGCACGACCTTGGGCCAGACCTTTGGCCAGCGCATGTCCGACGTGCGCCTGCGACAGTCCTTTGCGGCGTTGCTCTTGGTGGTGGGTACCGGAATCCTGGTTCAGGGAGCCTGGCGATTTTCGCACACCGAAGACCAGACGCCCACGAGTGATTCCGCCGCGTCGTCCCAGGTTCGCACCTGACCCATGACCGGGGCTTGATCCAAGGCCTGGCTCAAGGCTGTGGCGCAGTCTTGCTGACTTCCCGGAGTGAATCGTGGAACCTCAGTCGGCGCGATTTCTGCGTGGGCGGGAATGTCGCTGATCGCCAGACGCGCCCCCGCGTGCAGAGCTTCGAGCACGGGTAGGCCAAAGCCTTCAAGGCGAGAGGTCAAGAGCACTGCGGAACAGGTAGCGTAGAGTTCAGCCAACTCCTGATCGGGAATTGGACCCGTGTACCGCACCCTGTCCAGTACACCCAAACGCGCTGCTTCGGTTTGCATGCGCTGGGCCATGGAGCCGCGTACGGCTCCCACGAAGAGCATGGTGGGCAGGCGCGGATCTTCTGCCAGTGCGCGTACCGCGGTCAGGGGATTCTTGCGCGGCTCTAAGTGACCGGGCACCAGCACGAAGGGTTTGCTGGGGGTGGAACGCTTGACCCGCTGAAGGTGGTCGCCCCCGTGGTGAATCACATGTAACTGGCGCGGGGTTGCGAGGCGCGCCACCTCATCGGCAGTAGCCTGACTGACTGTGATGACGGCCTGGGCGTTTTGGATGGCCTGCTTGAGCCAGCTACGGCCCAAGAGAGAACTTTGGCGTCGCACATCGTGTTGCAGGTGCACCATGGGAAGGCCTTTGGGACCCGCCGAGGGCAAGTGTCCTCCGTGCACGAGATCGATTGGCCCCAGGCTTTGGATAGCCCCTTCCAGGGCCTGCTTTTGCCCCAGAATTCGTTGCACCCGTGAGGATCCGATGCTGCTGCGGATCAGTTCCACCCCGGGCAATCGGAACCCCAATCCCGAGCGCGGTGTGAGCATGCTCAGGGACCCTCCGCGTTCTTTCAGGATCGCGGCCGCGCGTGGGAAGATCTCCGTAGCGTGTCGGCGCACACCACCCATGGGTTGAGCCAGGGCGAGGCCGTTGATCAGGACTCGGGCAGCGCTCATGAGAGCGACTTCCATACTTGTTCGATGCCTTGGGCCGTGCGCTCCCAGGTAAATGGAGCGGCTTGTGCGATGAGTTGCTCGCGTCGGCTTTCGCTCTGGTCCAGGGCATCTGCGATTCCGTCCGCAACCGAAGCAGGATCGGCGGGATCACAATGGAAACCAGGAGCTCCCGCGGTCTGTGCTTGCACGCTGCCAGCTGGCGTCAAGGTTGCCGTGCCCGAGGCGTGAGCCTCAAGCACCGGCAGAGCAAAGCCCTCCGAGTGGGAGAGCACTGGTACCAGGGCAGCGAGGCGCATCAGCCCCGGCAAGTGTGCGGCTTCAATGGTCCCCGGAGTGGAAATGAAACGGGCCAGACCCAGCTGCTGCGCCAATCCCAAATCCGTGCGCAGGTCATGGGTATCGGGCCCTGTGATGACTACTTGCACCGTGGGCCCTTTTCGTTCCACAAGAGCGGCGACCCCTCGCAGCAGGGAGGCGAGATTCTTCTTGGCGCGCACGGCGCCCAGGCAAAGCAAGAGCGGTCGCTCGGGCAGGGTGTAGGTTCCCAGCAAGACCTCGTCTATGACATTGTCGGGTGGTTGGGCGCAGAAGGCGTCATCAACGCCCCAGGGGATCACATGCAACTTGCCATTGTCCTCGGCCAGGGGCAGCCCCAATTCGTCAGCGACTACGCTGGAGGCCGTGATCACCCTGTCTGCCCGGCGTGTTCCAAAGCTGGCCCAGAAACGGTGACTCCAATCGGCGTTCTCCTGGCAACCATGTCGCCAGGGCAACTCGTGAATGGTCTGCACCCGTTTGCCTGGTCCGCGCCAGGCGAAAGCCGAGGTGAAGCTGTGGATGCCAGCCAGATCCATTTCCTGGACCCGTTTTCCATGGCCCGCACGGAAGGCCCGGGGGGTCGTGCCCTGGGGGGGCAGGAGGCGTACTACTTCAAGCTCACCTCGGGACTCAAGAGCCGTCAGGGTTGATTCCACAGCCCGGGTGATTCCCGCCGAGTGGGGAGGCAGGGTCGGGCTGAGGTCGAATCCAACGCGCATGGCGAGGGAAGGATACCTATCCGCAACAGGAGAGTGGGTGTTCTCCACGCTACTCTTCAGCCCATGCAACCAACCTCACAACGATGGATTGCCGCCCTCATGGCGGGTGCCTTGCTCCCCAATGTGCCAGCCCAGGATGCGCAGGTTCGCACGGGGGAGCCCCAGCAGGCCCCAGCCTCCAAAGTCTCGTCACAACAGGCCAGGGTCTTCACTCTGCCCTTCGGTGACAACCTGGTCCGTCAAGCAGACGGCGCGGCTACTTGCGGCCTGGGGAGCGACTGGCATGCAGGCAGACGCCTGGAACTGGCCGGCCGCCTGGAGACTGGCATTGTGGTTTTGCGAGGAATGCCCGAACCCAGAGCCAGCTTGGGTTTTCATCAGGACAAGAATTTTTGGTATCTGACCGGGGTCGAGAGTCCGAATGTTGCTTTCGTGATCGACTTGGACACGGGCCGTGAGGTGCTGTTCGTTTCCAAGCCCAGCGGCTTTGCAGAGAGCTGGAACGGGGAGATCTGGGATACGGACGATGAGTGGGTCAAGGAACTGACCGGCATTGAAGAAGTGCGCGCAAGCGATCCCGGCAGAGGCGCCAATAAGGGTTTGCTCGAACTGATCGATGAGTTGGTGGAAGAAAACGCCGAGCGGCCGATCTGGACCCTGCAAACCGCTCATGTGGAACTGTCCGGAGCCTACGACAGCGCCTTGCCCTATGACCGTGCGCGCAAGCTGGACAGCCTGGATGGAAGGATCAGTCGTGAGATGGTCTTGGCTCGGCACCTTACCCAGCGATATGCAGAGCAGGGAATTGAAGTGCGCGACTTGACCCCGGCTCTTTGGGAGATGCGCGTGATCAAGACGGACAGAGAACTGGAAGCCATGCGCCGCGCGTCGCGTTCGGGAGCCCTGGCGATTCAAGAGGCGATTCGATCCACGCGAGTCGGTCTTGGGGAATGGGACATCGACTCCTTGATTACCTGGCAACAACGAAGATTCGGTGCCACGGGTCCGGCGTATGCGGCCATTGTCGGATCTGGCGTCAACAGCCTCGTCTTACACTACAATTTTTCTTCACGGCGTATGCTTGCGGGAGAAGTGCTGCTGGTGGACTTTGCTCCCGAGGTGGATCACTATGTCAGTGATGTGACCCGCACCTGGCCAGTTGGCGGCGTGTTCACAGACGAGATGATTCCCATCTATGACGCTGTTCTTGCCGCTCAGGAGGCTGCTATCGCCCAGGTAAAGGCTGGGGCGCGCATGCGCGATGTGTCTGGTGCGGCCACCAAGGTGCTGCGTGAGCGCGGGTACCAATGTCCCCATGGAATCTCTCATTCGGTGGGCATGGCGGTGCATGATCCCGGGAGCCTTGGCAAGACACTCAAGGCGGGCATGGTGTTCACCATTGAACCAGGCGTGTATGATTCAGACACTGGCATCGGCGTTCGGATCGAGGATGTGATCCTGGTGACAGAAGATGGCTGTGAAGTCCTGTCGGCTGACTGCCCTAAGAGTCGCGAGGATATTGAGTCCCTGATGGCTGAAGACGGCATCCTCGACCTGATCGATGCGCGCTGACCAACCCAAGTGAACCCAATGAACAAGTTCTTGATTCTTCTAGCTGTCGTGCTGCTGCCCGGTTGTTTCATTTCCCGCACTACAGTGGATCGGCCTTTGGATGAAGGTGTGGTCAGTCGTCTGGTTCCCGGTGAGACCACGGCCGCAGAGGTGGCCCAGTTGATGGGGGCTCCAGCTGAGGTCGTACAGCTCGGGCTGCGCACGGCTTGGCGATATGAGTACAAGGTCCAGAAACAAGCCGCTGCATTCCTGCTGCTGGTGGGGCTGCGCGGGGTTGACGCCCAGTCGGATCGAGTCTGGGTGTTCTTTGATGAACAAGGAGGTCTGACCCATGTGGGCACCTCGTTTGCTTCGGATCAAGCCGAGTACGCGGTTCCGGGTTTTTGAGGACCGGGTGCTGAATGAGGTTTTCTGGCGCGGTTTGGGGATTGAAGGTGGCCGGCTGTGTGCTGGCTCTCGGCCTGTGCAGTTGTGTTAGCGGGACTTTGGCACAGGAACGTTGGCACGAGGTCATCTCCCCCGGAGCGCTTGACCAACTTGTTTCTGGCGATTCCACACTTGAGGACTGTCTTCGAGAACTGGGTGCACCCTTGCGGGTGGAGGAACTCGGCGAGCAGACGGTTCTGATTTGGGGTTGGCGTGATGTGCATGGCTTTCAGGTGTCGGTTTCTGTTCCCTTGGGGGACAATTCGGCAAATTTCTCCTGGACGGACGAGGTCCAGCACCTTCAAGGAGTAGTGGCGATTTTGGGCCCCGATCAGGTCTTGCGCCTGCTGCGCAGGGGCCAGCTGGGAGAGATCCTGCCAGTCAAGCGCCGGGCGCCTCGTCTGATCGTGTCCGATTGAGGGCAGTTCCCGCCCGTATTGCCACGCCTGCGGTCCCTGCTTGCAAGTCGGGCGTCCGCTGGGGATGATGCGCAGGCCTGGGTTGGGCTTTCCTGGCCCCGCTCTTGCCGGGGCTTCCCTTTCCCATTGAAGTGCCCCCGCCGCCCATCCGCCGAGTTCAGCCCGGTGGCCCTTGATCCCTCTTGATTCTCTCCATGACAAACCAAATCCACGCAAGTGATCTCTCCGAGCGCGAGAAGCGCCTTCTCTTCTGGGCCAGCTTCCTTTCCTTGACCGCAGCTGGAGTGGGCTTTGCGTTCCGAATGGCTAAAGGTGGCGAATATGGCGAAGCCTTGGGTTTGAGCAACCAGCAAGTGGGCGAAGTCTTTGGTGCTTCCTTGTGGCCGATTGCATTGACCATGATTGGATTCAGCTTGGTCGTGGACCGAACGGGGTACAAGGTGCCCATGATCGGCGCCTTTGTGCTGCAGGTAGTTTCCGCAGTAGGCATTTGTATGTCGGAGAGCTATCAGTCTCTTTACCTCTTTACAATCTGCGCAGGACTGGGACATGGAATCATTGAAGCGGTTATCAACCCCATCTGCGCTGCGGTCTACCCAAAGGAAAAGACCAAGTGGTTGACGATTTTGCACGCTGCTTGGCCTGCGGGCATGATGCTGGGGACACTTGCGATTATTTCCTCTGACAGTCTCTTTGATGGGGGTGTGGGCTGGCAGATGCACTCTCTTTGGATGGTCATCCCTGCGGTGGCTTACTTGTTCATGTACATGCCATGCAAGTTCCCCGTTGACGAGCGGGTTCTGGCCGGGGTGCCCTACAGGGAAATGTTGCAGCAGGTGGGCGCCTTGACCGCTGCCTTGGCCGCTTTCCTGATGACCTATGAGATTGGCAATCAGATCTTCCAGTTGACCGATTGGTTTGAGAAGCCGGACGACTGGTTCCGGATCAGCCTGGGGGCGGGAATCGCCTTAGGCTTAGGGTTTGGCCTCCTGGTGGGCAGTTTGGGTCGGCCTTTGTTCTTCCTCATGTGCCTGCTCATGATCCCTGTGGCCACGGCGGAGCTGGGGACGGACGCTTGGATTAGGAACCTGATGGCGCCGGTTCTGACCGGTTACGAGATCAACCCCGCCATGGCTTTGGTGTTCTCAGCCGCGATCATGTTGACCCTGCGTGTCTTTGCCGGTGGCGTACTCAAGTTCTTTAGTCCTCCGGGCCTGTTGTGTGTGAGCGGAGTGTTGTCTGCAGTCGGCCTCTACTGGCTTGCAGGTGCGACAGGCGCCGCCGTCTTTGTGGCTTTTGTGCTCTATGCGATGGGGCAGACATACTACTGGCCTTGTATCCTGGGGTTCACTTCAGAACGCTATCCCAGAGGCGGCGCCTTGACTCTAAATACGGTTTCTGCCATCGGCCTGTTGTCGTTTGGAGTGATTGGTGCACCGATTCTAGGAGCGTTCTTTGATGAGTCGATTCATGAGTCTGTCGTTGCGGACGCTCCGGAACTGGCGGAGAGTGCCACCACTGATGGCGACTTCATGTGGATGACCCATAAGAAGATTGATGCAGCCATGGCGGGCGAGTTTGCAGCAAGCCTGAGCGAGGCTGAACAGGCTTCCCTAGCCGAGGTCTATTCCGACTCGGGGAGCGCACAACTAGAGGCGGGCCGCGGCGCCCTGAAGTTCGCAGCTCGCTTTCCCGCGTTGCTGTTTGTGGTCTTCGGTCTGATCGCTCTCTACTTCCGCTCCAAGGGCGGCTACAAGCCAATCATCTTGAACGAGGAGTAAGGAGTCACAGGAACCTGTTGGGCCCGGGCGCGCGTTGTGGGCCTGGCAGGAACTCTTGTGTGGCTTGTGGTTGATGAAGTTGGTGGCTGCCGATCCGACTGCCATCCTTCTTTCTACGGGCTGATGATCACGCGTCAGACGGCAGGTAAAAGAGCGCCGGCACCGTGAGTGATCACGGTGCCGGCTCCTCTCTCTTTCCTCGCGTGAAAGACTTCTGGGGATCGCTCTCTCTCGTTGAGCACTTGGTTTGGGCCGTGTGGCCCGTCCCGCCATCTGTCTTCTCGCCTCGGTTATGCCCTATGTTGAGTAGGTGAAGACCAGATCGATAGTGGGGAATACCCGCGCACTTGACCCAAGTGTAGGGTCTTCAAGGACTTAGGGCCCAAGTAAAGATCCCGGCCCTGTCTTTTTAAGAGGGGCAGAGAGACAGGGGTCCTCCACTGGGGTGTGCACTGGTTCGCAAGAACCCCGTGAGAGCACAGTCCTCAGGTGAGAAGCAGGCCCACAGGTCGCTAACCTTGGCCCTCCTCTGATCTATCAAACCCCTCTCCGCTTCACAATTCCCAGTCCATGTCCTCCCAACCGTCTCCCGCTTCCGTTCAGCGCGAACTGACCCCCCTCTCGATCTTCCTTGGGATTCTGCTCTCCCTCGTGATGGGCGCCGCCAACGTCTACGTGGGGCTCAAGGCGGGCATGACGGTATCGGCTTCGATCCCGGCCGCGGTGATGGCCATGCTCGTGTTGCGTGTGTTCTTGAAGCGCGGATCGATCCTGGAGGCGAACCAGGTACAGACCTGTGCTTCGGCGGGGGAGTCACTTGCAGCAGGCATCATCTTCACCGTGCCGGCCCTGGTCTTGGCGGGGTATTGGACCGAGTTTGACTACTGGACCACCACTGGTATCGCCCTCTCCGGCGGATTGCTCGGTGTGCTGTTCATGATTCCCATGCGCAAGGTGTTTGTGGTGGACAATCCTGACCTGCCTTACCCCGAAGGGATCGCTTGCGCGGCGGTGTTGCAGGCGGGGGAAGAGACCGAGGACGGAGAGGGGACCCGGAGTGACAGCGCACGCGCCCTGGTGTTTGGCGGTCTTTTGGGTGCAGTGATCAAGTTCGGCGGAGGCTTCGTGGGTCTCTTTGCTGGCCACCTGGAAATCGCCCGGGCGTTTGGTTCGCGCATTTTTTATTACGGTGCGGATATTTCTCCCATGCTCGTAGCAGTGGGCCTGATCGTGCGCCTGAATGTGGCCCTGTTGATATTCATCGGGGGCGTCTTGTCCTGGGTGATTGCCCTGCCCATGCTCGATGCCACCAGCGTCCTGCTGGAACAGGGAGCCGTGGAGGGCGCATGGGAACTTTGGAGCACCAAGATTCGCTATGTGGGCGTGGGAGCCATGGTGCTTGGGGGCGTTGTCTCGATCTTGCAGGTGCGCAGCGGGTTGATCGAAGCGATTCGTATCTTGCGCGCCCGCATGAGCGGGACCCATGACGACACTTCCGAGGACCGGGACTTGCCCACGGGGTTGATGCTCTTGGTAGGCACTGTGAGCGTGGCGATCATCGCAGTCCTCTACTGGAACTTCACTGGCAGCGGCCCGATCACGGCCTTGACCCTGGTCTTGATGCTGGTGCTGTCCTTCTTCATGACCGCTGTGGCCAGCTACATCGTTGGCTTGGTGGGCAACTCGAACAGCCCCGTGTCTGGGATGACGATCACCGCGGTTCTGGCCACAGGCGCGCTTTTGACCGTTATGGGCTACAACGAAGGACCCAAGGCCATGGCTGCGATCCTGGGTGTTGCGGCGGTCGTCTGCTGCGTTGCGTGCACCTCTGGTGATGTGTGCAACGACTTGAAGACCGGATCCCTCGTGGGTGCGACCCCACGCAAGCAGCAGATCATGCAGCTGATCGGTGTTACGGTGGCGGCCTTTGTGCTTGCACCGGTTTTGACACTCTTGCACAAGGGCACTGAGGGAGGCATCGGGGGAAAGAACCTGCCCGCGCCTCAAGCTCAGCTCTTTGAGTCGATTGCGAGCAGCTTCACCGGAGGTGCGCAGCTGCCCTGGGATATGGTTGCCCTGGGAGTGGGGCTGGGCATTGTCATCCTGATTCTCGACGCAATACTTGGGGCCAGAGAATCGCGCTTTCGATTGCACCTGATGCCTCTTGCGGTGGGGATGTACTTGCCATTCGGCTTGGCCACGCCAATTCTGCTGGGCGGTATTATCGCACACTTTGCAACCAAGGGCGCTCCTGATAGGGCCGCCGAAGAGCGTCGCATGCAGGGCGGCGTCCTGTTCGCTTCGGGAGTGATTGCGGGCGAGTCATTGATGGCCGTAGGTTTGGCGTTCTTGGCGGTTTATGGAATCAAGGGGCCCGAAGACTGCAAGACAGCCATGACCCTGCTCGCTGCCTTGGTGGCACTCGTGGCGTTTTGGCGCATGACCATGAAAGTGGCTCGGTCAGAGTGAGGCCTCAAGTGCGAAGCATGAGACACGCCCTTTTCTTGGCCTGGGCCGTGCTCCTCCTGGGGACGCTTCAGGCCCAAACCGCACCCCCAAGAAATCCCAACATCGTGCTGATTATGGCCGATGATTTGGGCTGGGGGGATGCGGGCTGCATGAATCCAGAGTCCAAAATCCCGACCCCCAATCTGGATCGCGTGGCGGCGGAAGGCATGCGCTTTGTCGACGCTCACTCCCCCTCGGCGGTTTGCACGCCCACCCGTTATGGCTTGCTCACCGGTCGTTACGCCTGGCGCACGCACTTGAAGGCTTGGGTCTTGGGCGGTGCATCACCCGCCTTGATCGAAGAGGGACGTAGCACTCTTGCGTCCATGCTTGGGGACGCGGGCTACCACTGCATGGGCATCGGTAAGTGGCACTTGGGTTTGGGCACGGCCCCATCCACGGACTTTGACGCGCCCCTCAGGCCGGGCCCCATCAGTTGCGGTTTCGACACCTACTTTGGCATCCCCGCATCCCTGGACATGCCGCCCTATGTTTGGATCCTGGACGAGGGGCTGGTGCAGGCTCCGACAGGTTCACTGCCAGGTGAGAAGCACCGGCGGCAAGATGGCCTGGGTTTCTATCGCAAGGGCGCCGCAGCTCCGGACTTTCGTATGCACGAGGTCCTGCCGCGGGTGGAACAGAAAGCCGTGGAGTGGATCGAACGCGCCCAGCGGGATCAGCCCGAGCAACCGTTCTTTCTGTACCTGGCCCTGCCCGCTCCGCACACTCCCTGGGTTCCGGTGGCACCTCATCTGGGTGCCAGCGGGGCCGGTTGGTACGGGGACTTTGTGCATCAGGTTGATGGGACCATCGGCGCGGTGCTTGCTGCGCTCAAGCGCACGGGTTTTGCCGACAACACCCTGCTGATCGTCACGAGCGACAACGGGTCCCATTGGTTGGAAAAGGACGAGAAGAGCTTTGACCACATGGCCAATGGTGACTGGCGTGGACAAAAGGCCGACATTCATGAGGGAGGGCATCGCGTGCCGTTCATGGTGCGTTGGCCGGGAAAAACCCCCGCGGGATCGGTCTGCCCGGATCTGGTTTGCTTGACCGATGTGTTTGCGACTCTGGCGGAATTGATTGAACATCCTCTGGGAGATGCAGAGGCCGAGGACTCGATTTCCCTGCTCCCTGCCCTTCGAGGGGAGGAGTCCAGCGGTTCTGCCCGCAAGGAAGTCGTGCATCACTCCGGCGGGGGCATGTTCGCTGTGCGCTCAGGTCCCTGGAAACTGATCCTGGGCCTGGGCTCCGGTGGTTTCACCCAGCCCAAGCACATCAAGGCCACCGATGGCGGACCCAAGGGCCAGCTCTATCATCTCGAGCGGGATCCCAAGGAGGAAAAGAACCTTTGGAGCGAGCAACCGCAGGTCGTTGCTCGCTTGACGGAGAAACTCAACATCTGGCGCGCTTCCGGGAGCACGCGCTAGGGATCCAACCCCTACCGGAACAGCCGCTGCATGGACGGCTCTTCCTCGCCCATGTCCTGGGCAGCTTGATAGGCGAGCAGTGTGTCCTTGGCGCAGTTCTTCCAGCTGAACTCGCGCGAGCGCTTGAGGCCCAGGGCGATGTATTCCTCTGTCAGGTCAGGTTCTGTCAGAAGGCGCCGGGCGGCTTCAAAAATCCGCTCCTCGTCCGTGGGCTCCACCAAGAAGGCGGCCGGGCCCAGGACTTCGGGCATCGAGGTCACAAGGCTGGTGACCACCGGTGTGCCGCAGGCCATGGCTTCCAGGGGCGGCAGGCCGAAGCCTTCGTTGAGGCTGGCCCAAAGAAACAGCGATGCTTGGGAGTAGAGTTGCACCAGTTCTCTTTCGCCTACCTTGCGTCGCCAATGGACCCGATTTGCGGCGGGGGAGTTGGCGAGGGCTTGAGAGAAGTCCTCGTGGCCATGACCCTCGACCCCGGCAATGATCCAATCATGTGGCAAGCCCTCGCGCACGAGATTCTCGAAGGCGCGCAGCATGCGCAGGTGGTTCTTGCGCGCGTCCACCCGGGCCACGGTCAAGATAAACGGTTTCTCGGGCGCATCAAACCCGGCTGGGGGCAGATGAGCCAGCACATGGTCGCAGCCCAAGGATGTCACTCGAATGCGTGCGGGGGAGACGCCCAGGTTGACTACCACCTCAGCGCCCACGAATTCGCAGGGCACCAGCACGATGCGCGCCCGTTTCACCAGAGTCTTGATCGCTGCTTGCATGCGTGAAGCATCTTCTGTGCGCAGGTAGCCAGGACCGCCGGGTCCTTGCGCGTCATGGGACCAGATGCAATCGAAGACCGTGACTACTTCCGCTGCTTCGCGCACGGGCAAGGCGTTGGGCTGGGCGTGGTGGTACACATCGCAGCCGCCTACAAGATCATCCACACCCTTGTTGGTCCACTTCAGCAGCTTCGGAATCCAGGGCGAGGGCAGGCGCAGGCGGCAGAGCTCTGCTTTTGATCCTGCGATGCCCAATTCCTTGCGGCTGAACTTGGAACCTCTCGCGGTGTAGGCGAACAAGCCCAGGTTGCCTCCGAACCCATGGTCCACCAGGGCGCGCACCAACTCGCGGCTGGTGCGTCCTATGCCTTCTTGATTGACGAGGGCCGAGCGGTAATCAATGCCGACGCGCATGGGGGACTAGGATACTCGGCTCTTTGGCCGGTGGATCAAAGCAAGGGCGGCGCCCAGTGCGATCCAGCCCTCGGTGATCAGGGTTGCCCGGGCGGCACCGATCAGGCCTTCGGTGGGAACCCATAGTGAGTTCAGCGCCACATTCAGCAGCAGGGCACTCAAGGTCAGGGTCAGCACCGAATAGGTGCGCCTCGCAGCAACCAGAGCGGTAGAGAGGGGAGCTCCAGCGTGCACGCAGATCACCGCCAGGAGCAGGAGCTTGAGGGGATCTTCCGCCACCCGAAATGACTCGCCGAAGAGAGCCAGGATGTCTCCTGTAAAGGGCCAGAGGAGCGCCACTCCCAGACCCGCTCCCAGGGTCAGGGGCAGGGTCAGGCGCATCGCAGCCAGACCCAGCTCCTCGCGCTTGTGGGCGCGACTGAGCCAGGGCAGGGCAGCCGCAGCCGCGTAGACCGCCAGGCTCAGGGACCAGGACATGATGCGTACCGCCACGTTGTAGGTACCCACGCTGGCTTCGCCCCAGTAGGCGCGCACGAACAGGTTGTCCACATAGAAGTACAACTGTTGGGCCAGGGCCGCGATTCCAAGGGGCAGGGCCAGGCGCAGGAAGGGCTTCAAGGGGACCGCCGAAAAAGATCCACGTGGGAGGAGTGGTTTGCCGACTCGGTGCAAGAGAACATTTCCGATCGTGCTGCCTGAGGCCACGAGCACCAGGATCACCCCTGCCCGGGATTCACCCATGAAGATAGCCGCTCCCACCAGGGCAAGCCCCATCCCCGAAGCAATCGAACGCATGGCGACCAGGGGCTTCCATTGGATGCGATTGCGCAGTCCAACGGTCGAGAGTTCCAAGGTGTGGGTCAGGGGATAGAGCCCTGCTAAGGCAATCCAGCCCGCGTCAGGTTCCTCCATCAAGAACGCTCCCAGGGCAAGGGCTGCGGCTGCGCCGAGTCCCACCATCAGCCGCATGCGCCGGGCGCGAACCAGCAGGGAACCCAGGAGGCCCGGATCTTGCGCTGAAAGCTGCACCGTGGCCTGGCCTGTGCCAAGATCCACCAGGGCATCGAGCACACCGAAGAGTGCCAGATAGAAGGTAAGGCGCCCAAAGGAATCATCGGCCAGGTGCTGGGCGCACAGCCAGAGCACCGCCAAGGTGCAGATCGAACTCCACAGGCGTCCCAGCACCATCCAAGCGGTGCTGCCCCAAACCCGGCGCGGAACCGTGGAGTCCTCGGGGGTGCGGGAAGTGGGGGACACGCTCATGGGGCCGCGTACGGTACTCCAGCCCGTGCCTGGTTGGAGCCGTGGCGTGACCGGCCAGCCCCAAAAAGAAGGGGGCCCCCAATGGACAGGGGGACCATTGGGGGCCATCGAGGCTCTCTAAGGGATGGTGAGCCTCGGGGGAGGTGTGTTTGCCTGGCGGGGGGATGGAGTCCGCAGTCAAACGCGTCCCGTGAGACGGGACGTTCCTCTAGTTTGCACTTCTTGTCAGCACGAACCGTTGGATTGGTTCGCACAAGCTATGTATCGGATAGTTGCAAAAATCCCTGAGCGAGAATTGGGAATAGTGGGAGATTTCCTTGTGTGGAAAAAATTTCTCGAAGAGCGTGTAGTAGCCCACCAGGCTGATCGGGTCGAATTTGAAAGGATGCTCTTGCTGCGCCGTGGTGTTCTGCACCTGTGCCCCGAGGAGACGAATCGCCCGCACCCAACCCAGATGGGGTATCCTGCGCCTCAGCGAGTCAATTCCCCAGTAGTAACACCCAACTGCGGGGAACCAACTTCCTCTACGCGCTTGCGCGTGGCCGTCATGGACATCCTGCCAGGTATCACTTCATGAAATCATCACTGCTGCTGCTCACACTGTTGGTCGCCCCCTTGCCCCTGGTTTCCGCTCACCTGGTGGACGACGAGGACTATCGGCTGCCTCCCCCGGAGGTGGTCGAGCTGGTTGACGCCCTGTCTCCGCCCTCGCTGAGCATCAGCCCCGATGGGCGCTGGGCCCTCGGCGTGGAACCGGACACGCTGCCATCGATCGCCGACGTCTCGCGGCCCATGCTGCGCCTCGCGGGCCTGCGCATCGACCCCACGGCCAATGCCCGCCACCGTAGTTCGTTCAACCGCGGCCTCTTTGTGCGGGACCTTACGAGCGGCGAGGAGACGCACGTGCTCCTCCCCATGGGCTCGCGCCTGGTGGGAGCGCGTTGGTCACACACCTCGCGTCACTTTGCCTATACCACTCTCACGGCTTCCGGTACGTCATTGTGGGTGGCCCGCGTCAGCACGCCTCGGGCCGCGTTCGAGGCCAGCTCCAGGATCTCCTCGGTGCTGGGCTCCGGCTATCAGTGGAGTTCCGACGGGGCGAGCTTGATCGTCACCGAAGTGCCTGCCAAGCGCGGGACGGCTCCCACCAAGCCCCTGGTGCCCACGGGTCCCAACGTTCGCGAGACCAGTGGCTCCAGCTCGCCCCTGCGCACCTATCAGGATCTGCTTTCCAGCGGACACGACGAGGCGCTGTTTGAGTACTACGCCACGAGCGAGCTCAACCGCATCGACCTCTCCAATGGACAGCGCACACCCGTCGGCTCGCCTGCTCTTTATAGCTCCTTCTCCTCGTCACCTGACGGCGGACACCTGCTGGTGACCACCATCCAGCGCCCGTTCTCCTACCTCATGCCGGCCTATCTCTTTGGTCAAAATGTCGAGGTCTGGGACGCAGAGGGTCAGATCGAGAAGCGGGTGGCCAGCATTCCCATCGCGGAGGGCATTCCCCTGCACGGCGTGCGCACGGGATCACGCAGCATCGGATGGCGCCCAGGACACCCGGCGACGCTGGTCTGGACCGAGGCGCTGGACGGAGGCGACCCCAAGAAGGAGAGTCCGCACCGTGATCGTTGCATGCTGGCGGAGCCCTTTGATGGAGAAGTGCGCGAAGCATTCCGTACCAAGTTCCGCTTGCGCGGGATCAGCTGGCTGCAAGACGGTCAGCGCGCTCTGGTTCGCGAATACGACCGTGACCGCCGCTGGAACCTGACCTGGCTGCGGGACATCGAGGATCCTGCCGCCAAGCCACGCCTGATGGAGGACCGCAGCAGCAATGACCGCTATGGAGATCCAGGCTCTCCACTCACCTTGGTCGACGCCAGCGGCGATCGACTGGTGCGCGTGGATGGACCCTGGATCCACCGCAGCGGTCGAGGTGCTGGGCCTGCGGGCGCGCGTCCGTTCCTGGACCGACAGAATCTGGAGACCTTGAAGAGCGAACGCCTCTGGCAGTGCGAGGAGAAGACGTATGAATCCGTGGCGGCCCTGATCGACGTGACGGCCACCGGACCGGTCTTCATGACACGCCGCGAGACCGCCAGTGAGCCGCCCAACTACCGCCTCCATAGTGGCAATAAGGTCCGGGCGCTGACGGATTACGCCGACCCGACCCCACAGCTTCGGGGAATCACCAAGCAACTCGTCACCTACGAGCGCGCCGATGGCGTCGCCTTGTCTTCGATCCTCTACCTCCCTGCGGGCTATGAAGAGGGCACGCGCCTGCCGCTGGTTGTGTGGGCCTACCCCCGTGAGTTCAGTGACCCCAAGACAGCCGGCCAGGTGGGTGGCAGCCCCCATCGCTTCACGCGCATCGGCGGTTCGTCGCACCTGTTCTTCCTGACCCAGGGCTACGCCATCATGGACGCCGCGACGATGCCGGTGATTGGTGATGCCGAGACCATGAACGACACGTTCATCGAGCAGATTGTGGCGGCGGCCCAGGCGGCCATCGATAAAGCGGTCGAGATGGGAGTCGCCGACCCCACGCGCGTTGGCGTCGGCGGTCACAGTTATGGAGCCTTCATGACAGCCAACCTGCTCGCCCACTGCGATCTCTTCAGCGCCGGGGTGGCACGCAGCGGCGCCTACAACCGGACCCTGACGCCCTTCGGCTTCCAGTCGGAGCGACGCACCCTGTGGGAGGCACCCGAGATCTACTTCGCCATCTCGCCCTTCATGCACGCCGACAAGATCAATGAACCGATCCTGCTCCTGCATGGCGAGATCGACAACAACTCAGGCACTTTTCCGGTGCAGTCGTCACGGCTGTACCAGGGCATCAAGGGCAACGGCGGTACGGCGCGCCTGGTCTATCTGCCCAATGAGAGCCATGGGTATCGCGCCCGCGAGTCGGTTCTCCACACCCTGGCCGAGATGATCGACTGGTTCGACAAGTACGTAAAGGGATCCAAGCCCTAGGCTGGCGGTGCGAGTAGTCCGCGGCGAAGCCTGGTGGAAGTGCTCAGGAGGTCTGCATGGAACTCACCAGGCGTCGTTTGACCTCATTGGTGAATTCCGAACAGGAGAGAGTGCCGCCGATGTCAGGTGTTGTGGCGCCTTCGCTGATCGCATTCATGACCGCCGCGCGCAGGGCGCGGGAGGTTTCGATCTCGCCCAGGTGGCGCAGCATGTTGCACATGGCCAGGATGGCGGCGGTGGGGTTGGCCTTGTTCTGGCCAGCGATGTCAGGTGCAGTGCCACCAGAGGGGTCGAACATGGCGGTCTCGATCCTGCCCGAGTCATCAAAGGAGTAGGACGCGCTGTCCCCGAGGCCCACTGAGCCGATCAGCCCACAGGCGGAGTCCGAGAGGAAGTCGCCGTACTCGTTTGGGCAGACGATGATCGAGTAGTCCTCTGGGCGCATGATGATGCCCGCCAGGAGTGCATCGAAAAGTTCGCGTCGGTAGGGGGTCCCAGGATAGTCTTCGGCCACGCGGCCCACCGTCTCTTCGAAGAGGCCGTCTGTGGCTTGTTGAATGGTGTACTTGCTGGTGGAAACCACGTTCCTACCGCGCAATTGGGCCAGGCGGAAGGCAAAACGAGCCGCATGGCGCGCAGGGCCGCGTTCGATCACCCGCAGGGAGACCGCCGTGTCTGGGCCGATGCGCCGACCGGGATCCTCGTAGGTACCGCCAGTGGCGATGCGCACCACATCGATGTCGATCGCCTTGGTGAAATTGGTCTTGATGCCCGGAATTGTGCACACCGGGCGGTGAATCACCGAGAACTGCAGGCGGCTGCGCAGTATCCGATTGGGGGACTCTTCGGTGGTGGCGGTGGGGTATTTGATCCCCACGCCCAGGTCGCGCATGGCAGATTCGGCCAGATCGAAGACCACCATGCCTTTCTTCTTGCGGGATTCGTCCGAGAGGTCCACGGGCAGGAAGTCCAGCTCGAAGGGCAGAGCCCCGGCCACGTTGTGGATGGCCTGGGAAAGCTCATTGCTGATTCCGTCCCCGAGAAGTTCAACGATGCGGTAAGTGGTCATTCGTCTTGATGAATCGAGCGCAGGGGAGGAAGCGGCACTTTTGGGCGAATTTGGAGCTTTCACGCCTAGCAGTAGCCTCCCCATCGTAACAGGGACAGGGACGGGTGTGGGGGCGAATTGCAGGAGGCTCGCGTCGGTTCCTGCTGGTTGATGTAGTCCTTGTGCTTGTGTCTCAGATTGAAACCTCTACCCTTTGAGAATCATGTGGGGATTCTTGATTGCCGCTTTGCTTGGGGCTGGTGGAGAGAAGTCGGCTCTGCCGGTGCAGAGTTTCAACTTGCTTGACAACTCGGCGCCCGTGCTGGAGAAGCAGTCAGTGACTCCCTTCTGGCGCAGGACCAAAGAAGGTCTTGAACAGCCCATTGCGGCCTATGGCCCCATGGTGGACGGGATCGTGATCCGAGGAACGGCCTCGAGTCCTGCGGTTGTGATTCTGCGGGATAGCAGCGGGCGCGAGTTTCGCCGAGAGGTGCAAGGGGGGTTTTCCTGGTCCGTAGGCGCTGACGCTGCCGCCACGGGGCAGCCCCTTGAGCCGCGTCTGACCATTGTGCTGCCCTTCAGCGCGCACCCCGTTGCCTGGAGCGAACTGGAGGTCCTTGTTCCACTGCCCGCCCCTAGCGTTGACGAGTTGGCCGAGTTGGTCGCGAGCGAACTGACCCGGATTCTCGGCTGGTGGACAACCTTGGGGGCAGACCCCTCAGGGGCCACGCACTTTGCAGCTCGCAATTGGAATGTGGAGACCGGGGAGTCCCTCCAGAACCTGCCCGGCTGGTATCACATCTATGCGGATGTGCTACTGGGGACTGCGCGTTTTGACGGGGCCTGGCAGTCACGGGCGGAAGGCTTGCTGGATGATCTGTTGAAGTTGGCCAGCGATCCCAGGACCGGCCTGCCGCGCAAGGTCCATTGGTACCAAGACGGCCCCGGGCGTTTTTCTGATGGGCCTCTTGAGGTCTCACGGCAGTTGGCTTTTCTGGAATCCGTGGCCGAAGGCCGCTACCACGCCCGTCCGGACCAACGTGAGTTGGCCGCTGCGGTCTTGGAGCGAGCCATGGGCACCCTGTTGGTCAGCGCGCCCCAGCCGGACGGGTCCTTGGCGGCCAGATTCACACCATCCAGTGGTCTTGCCCATCCCGGGGCCAGCGAGTTGCGCAAGTTGGATTTGGCAGCGGGGCTGGCCTCTTGGTCGCGGCGCACAGGCAATGCGCAAGTCCGCGAAGTGCTCGAGAACTGCTTGCAGGAGTTCCTTTATGATCACACCTGGGCGGGGGACTGGCAGCACATTGACCCGGGCTTCGATGACTTGTTCGGCCACTACGGGGCAAGAGGCCTCGATCTTTGGCGCGCCTTTCCAGACGATGTGCTTTTCACGCGCATCACTCGCAGTGGGGTCGAGTATTTCTTGCCGATCTGGCAGGAGTCCCTGGAGCGCGGAGGAAATGTGGCCGCGGACCAGGTGCGTTGCTGGGATTTGATGGGGGATGTGGGGGAGTTGGATTCAGCCTTGCAAGAGCGCATTGCGCCAGTGTTGCGCCTTGCAGCACGTGCGCACTTCAAGGGTGAACAGCTGGAAAACGGAGTCTGGCGTGATGTGACTGTGATCGGTTTTGACCCCAGGCCTCAGGTGCAGGACGGGACGGTGGGAGGCCTGCCCCAGAACCTGATCATGGGGTTGGCACGTTTGCATGATCCGAAGTTGGCGGCGGCAGGGGGGATGCCCCTGGCGGAGGTGCGCGCCTTGTTCAGCGCGGTGCTGTTGACCTCCCGCGAGCACTTTGGCGCGGCCCATGGGTACCGCACACCAGAGAGCATTGCATCCGGTGCCTCCCTGCGTCTGGCCGCCGGGTTGGTCGAGATTCTGGAGCGTCTGCAACCGTGACGCGAAGGCACTTTGGCATGACCAGGAGCAAAGTGTGTTTTTCACTCTGCACCCAGTACCTTTCCGATCTGTTCTGGGTGCTCCGCGCCTGATCGAGATCAGTTCTTGATCAAGAGTATTTCGTTGGAGAAATTGCACCCGATGATGAGGGTTGCGCTCTCTGACCCTGATTCTCCAGGACTTGGGATGAAGGTCACATCCAGGGGGCCGCGCCCTGCACCCAGGTCCGGCAGGCGTGTCAGCGTTTCCTCTGCACTCCAACCAAACAGATTGACATGATGGCTGTTCTGGGCGCTGACAACGACTTCGAGGCGTCCATCCCCGTTCATGTCGCCTGCGGCCAAGGCGTGAGGGCGCAGGCCAACGGGCAGTTCCTGCACGAGCTTGTAGGTGCCATTGTCGTTTGGCGCTAGCCGCGCAAGTTTGCCCGGTGAGTTGTCTCGGACCCCTTGGAGCAGCGCCAGTATCTGAGTGGGGCCGTTCTCATCAAGCTTGACAGTCACAAGATCCAGGGGTTTGCCGGGGAGGGGGAGGAACCCATCCGCCTGCAGGTTCGAGGTGAGCAACAGGATTCCAGAGCGCTCGCCACCCTGACCGATCAACACACGACCATCTGCAAGCGCGGCAATGGCTGTGCAAGGGCTTTCAAGGACGGTGGCCTTCGGATCTTGGTCAGGGACGACCAGATACAGACCAGCGGTACCCGCCACCAACAAGTCGCTCGCGCGTGCGAGTAACGGTCCCATTCCTGCGATCGCCATAGTTTTGGGATCCGTCAGATTCCCTTGCCCGTCCCCGGCAAGGATCCGCACTTCGTCCCTGGCCCGCACCGCCAGATCCAGGTTTCCATCTGCATCAAAATCACAGGCGATGGCCTCGCTGACACCAGGCCCGGGAGAGGGCTGGGCTGTGGGCTGGTAGGAGCCGTTGTGGAGGCGAAAGAAGCTCAGGCCATCTGTGCCCGCGTCCACTGTCAGCAGGTCCGGATGCCCGGAATTGCTGAAGTCCGCCGCCACCAGCACCAAAGGAGCGATTCCCGTAGGCAGGGAACGGGGTCTGCGCCAGGACCCCGAGGCATTCGAAAAGAGCACACTGACTCGCTCCGCCCCGCGATTAGCCAGCACCAGATCGGTCAGGCTGTCCCCGTCCAAGTCGCCTCCGGCCAGATCCCATGTGTCCTGGCCCCCATAAAAGGATTGCTCAAGGCCCTGCATGCCAAAGACCCTGACGGACAGGTCGCTTGAGACGCAGGCGAAGCGTTCTCCCCCCAAACCGAGCAGGCTCAGGGGCGCGCGACCCGCCTGCAACAAGTTCCTCCATGTGGAACCATCGTGATTCCAGAGGTCGTGGTCCCCGCCAGCCAACAGTTCAGCGGCCGGAGTCAGCAGCCAGTCGCGGGGGATGCCGGTCAGGGGTTCAGGGGGTCCTGGAGTGAGAGAGTTCGGCCCACTGACCATGTACCTGCGCAGGCAATCCTCACCGTCGCTGCCCGCGCCCATGGAGCCCACCACCACCATGGACGCATCCAGCGCCAGGAAAGTCGTATGGGGTTCGAGCAGTGGCACCGAGAGGCTCGTGCCCAAGGGAGCGTTCTGGTCTGTGGTGATTGGAAACAGCAACAGTTCCCCCGCGCGGGTTGCCACGGCGAGGGTTGCTTGTGTCTGGCCAGTATTTTGCGCGGTCTCGAAGAGGGCGGGTCCTGCCGCCAGGGCTCGGGGTGCGCTGTCCAATTCACGCCGTTGAATGATCTCCTGCCCTCGTGGCATTTTCAGATCCAGGATCAAGACCTCTCGGCTGCTGCGCGAGGCCACCGCGATCAGTGAACTTCTTTCCAGTGCCACCGGACCCAGGGGCCAGTCTGGCAAGCGAACCGTAAGTTGTGTCTTCAGGTCTGGGCCGAAAGAGCGAAGCGCTGCATCACCTCCGCTGCCTGATCGACAGGTGGCGATAATTTCGGCTATCCCATCCCCGTCGGCGTCCATGACGATCACCCCCTCGGTGCGGCCGGGCATGGGTAGTTCGAAGCGGGCGGAGAGTCCTGTGGGCCAGGGGGCCTGGGGCCTGGGGGTTCGCCCCGCAGCCGTGGCATCCATGGTCTTGCTGGCTTCCTGCTGTGGAATTTCCGATTCACACGAAGAGAACGCAGCCCCGATCGTCCCCAAGGTGGCGATTCTGGCCCACGTGCCCAATCTTGCCCCGATCTTCATTGCCCTAGATTGAGCTTTGAGGCTCAGGGGTGCAACCTGTTCCTCTGCTAGGGGTCAACCTCAACCGTAAAGCACACAGGGGGTATCATGCCCCCGTTCCATGTCCCGTCCTCTGATTCTGCTGTTGGTCCTGATGTGCGCCCTGGGCGCGGGCTTGTGGTTCCTGGGCGGTGACGAGTCCAAGGCGCCTGGGCCGATCCTGGAGTTGGACCCTCTCAATCGGATTCCTACGGGTGAGCCCCAAGTCCCCGATTCTCTTGATTTGGAGGAGCGCATTTCACCGCCGACTCCGGCCGTGCCCCTGCCTCACCCCCTGGTGGTTGAGCTGTCCTTGCTGATCGACGGGGGCGTGCCCTTGGACGAGACCCTGCCCACGCCGCGCTCTGGAGCTCGCGCGCGGCTCAGCGGTCGCCTCTTGGGGCCGGCTGGTCGACCTGTGACGGGCAAGCTGACTTTCCTTTATGGCACCAACCGCGACCGGGAACTGGAAACCGATTCCAGCGGGCGTTTTGGAGCCAGTGATCTCTGGCCCGGCCTCGCGGTGGTGCGCGTGGCAACCGTTACTGGTCTTGTGGCTGAACGCGAGGTCATCCTGCGTAACCTCTCAGAGGCCAAGCTTGGGATTTCCTGGGGCGCCACGGCTCTGGTGAAAGGGCGTGTGACCGATCCCTTTGGTGAGGGCATCCCGGCTGCGGAGGTCACCGTTGATGGGAATCGCACCTTCACAGATGACGAGGGTCGTTTTCTTCTGCCACGCGTGGCTCCCGGCCAGAGAATTATCGCCCTGGCAAGAGTTGCCGGGCGCGCAACCCATCGGGAAGTGCTGGCCATTGGGCGGCGGTCGGTGGTGGATGAGGATCGGCTGATCTTCCGCCTCAAGCCTGGGGCCAAGCTGGAGGTGGTTGTCTCAGAATCTCTTGGTGCTCAAGAACCAGTGCAGGTGCACCTCTTTCCGGCGGGCGGCATGGCCGGTTCCCAGCGTCAGTTTCCCTGGGAGGAGTACAGCCCCGTATCGGTGCCTCCAGGAGGGCGCGTGATGTTGGAGGACCTGCCACCCGAGACCATCACCCTGGTGCCTTTTCATAGCGGTGCCGTGGCCGTGCCTCCGCAGATCAACATCAAGCTGGTGGCCACGCGCTCGAATGTTGCGGTCCTGCACATGCGGCCTGGGCCCGTGATTCGCGGCACGGTCGTGATCGATGGAGAGCCCGTCGGGGGAGCGCGGGTTGTGCTCGACGCGCCCGATCCATCGGTGGCCACCACCAAGGCCCTCGGCCGGTCGCCCACCTATCATCAGCAGGCGATTTTCTCCCATGTGCATGCGGGCCACCAAGAGGTGCGGACGAACAATCGTGGTCGGTTTGTGCTCAGCGTTTACCCTGCAATTTCAGAGCGCTGGTACCTGCGGGCTGAGAGTCTCGACGGGTCTTTGGTGGCACAGGCAATTGTTGCGGGTGGCAGAGAGGACATTGTGCTGGAACTCGTCAAGCCCGATCTGACTCCGGGGGTCCTGGCCATGGACCTACCGCCGCACTTGCGCAGTTTCGACCTAGATGTCCAGGTGCAGGGTGCTCCTCGGGACCGGGTTCAGGTTCATCCGGGAAGTGAACATGTGGTCGACAACTTGTCCCCGGGCCTCTGGGCCATGAATGTGCGCTATCGCGGCGAGCGCTTGATGCAAGGGAATCAGGTGCAGATCGAGGCAGACGGGACTGCGAGGATCACCCTGCCCCTGCCCGCAATCGCCAGTCAGCCGCTGCCCATCAAGCCCAAGGGCGATCGACGCACGGGACCTCCTCCCTTGGAGCGGCAAGGACGCTAGACTCTTCGCCGTGAAGAACCTGACCCTTGGTGCCAAGCCCCTGACCCTCGCGCAGCTGTCTCCCCTGGCCGAGGGCCAGCGCCTAAAGCTACGCGTGTCTGCCAAGAGCTACGCGCAGCTCAAGCCGTCGCGCCAGATGGTGGAGGAGGCGGTAGGCAAAGGTGAGGTGGTCTACGGCTTGACCACAGGCTTTGGCAAGCTCAAGCACAAGGCGGTGTCACCCAAAGATCTGCACGATCTGCAACGCAACTTGGTGCTGTCCCATTCGGTGGGCAGCGGTCCCGACATGTTCCTGAGCGAAGCGCGTTTGGTTGTGCTGCTGCGTATCGTTTCGCTTCTGAGGGGAGTCAGCGGAGTCCGTCCGGCTCTGGTCAAGCGCATGGTGGCCTTCTTCAACTGCGACTTGATTCCTGCTATTCCCCAGCAGGGTTCAGTGGGAGCCAGCGGAGATCTAGCGCCTCTCTCCCACATGGCTGCCGCCTGGATGGGGCATGGGCATTCCTATCTGCAGGGCAAGCGCATGGGGGCGCGAGCGGCCTTGAAGAAGGCGGGTCTTGAACCCTTGGTCCTGGAGGCCAAGGAAGGGCTGGCCCTGATCAACGGAACCGAAGTGATGAAGTCGCTGGCGGTTTGCCAGGTGATCCGGGCCATGAACCTGTCCCGGGTGGCGGACATCGTTGCGGCCATCAGCTTGGAGGCTTTGATGGGATCGCCGCAGCCTTTTGGCAAGCGGCTGACGGAACTCAAGCGTAGTGATGGGCAGGCCCGCACGGCTGCCAATGTGCGACGCATGTTGCGGGGCAGCCAGGTGGTCAAGAGTCATGATCAATGCGATCGCGTGCAGGATCCCTATAGCCTGCGTTGCGTGCCCCAGATTCATGGGGCCTTCAAGACCGCATTGCAGCATGTGGTGGATGTCCTGGGGGATGAATTGGGAGCTGTGACGGACAATCCGATTGTAGATCCGGTGACAAGTAAGGTCTTCAGCGCGGGGCTCTTCCATGGTCAGCCCCTGTCGATGATCTTGGATTATCTGGGCCTCTCGTGTTGCACCCTGGCCAATGTGAGCGAGCGCCGCATCGAGCAGATGGTCAATCCAGACTTGTCGGGTTTGCCAGCGTTCTTGACCCCTGATCCGGGTTTGCACTCGGGGATGATGATTACTCAGTACGCTGCGGCGGCCCTGGTCAGCGAAAACAAGATCCATGCCCATCCTGCCAGTGTGGACAGCGTGCCCACCAGCGCGAACCAGGAAGACCATGTGTCCATGGGCGTCACTGCCGGCCGCAAGGCGCGCACGATTCTCGACAACACCCAACGGGTGCTGAGCATCGAGTGGATTTGCGCGGCCCAGGCCCGGGGTTTCCGCGCGGAACTCAAGGCTGGCAAGGGAGTTGAAGCGGGAGTTGCCCTCTTGCGCACCAAGGTCAAGGCGCTCAAGGGGGATCGTTACCTCAAGCCGGATCTGGATGCGGCGGAGGAGCTGATTGCTTCAGGTGCCCTGGTTGCGGCGGTGGAAAAGTCCGCGGGCGCATTGAGTTTCTGAGCCTAGGCCTTGCCCTTATGGGACCTGGCTTGATCGGGCAACCAAAGATCCAGCAACACCAGGATCCCAGCCAGACCGATACCCAGGGCATGGGCTGCGCCCCCGATCAGGATTCCATTCACCCATGCGGCTGAATCCCGCGCCAGCCACCAGGAAACCAGGTCCAACAAGAGCCCTACGGAGATGGCGAGGCTGATGCCACTGATCCAGGACTTCTTGAAGCGTGTCAGGACCAGCAGCAAGACCGCCGCCAGGCTGACCCCAAAGAGGGACAGGGCGTGGGCGTGGGTCGAGGCCAAGAGAATCGCTTCGTTCGTGGGGGAGACATCGTTGTCGAAGGCCAGGGCGCGTACATCGTCCAGGTACTCAAGGGGAGGTTCAGCACGCCAACTGGAGCTGCGTCCGTGGCAGTCCATGCAGTTGATGTCGAGAAGATCTGCGGGAACCCTGTCGCCCAGGTCCAGGTTGTCCCAGTCCTCGATTACGCGGTCCGAGCCGAGCCAGGAAAGCAGAGCTTCCCGGTCTGTTGCTGGAACTTCGGCGGCGCCGTCGATTTCGCTGGGGTGACCCCGTTCCAGGGCGGAGCGCAGGAGGGAGGGACTTTGCACCCCATGGTAGACACCAGTGATGTCAGAGCTGGTCAGGCCCTCCTGGCCATCTCGTGGGCCGTGGTGTTCGGCCATGTGCAAGCCGGAAGCAGCATAGCCGCCGAGCAGCACCAGGGTCAGGGCGGTCAGGGATAGCCGCAGTCCCAGGGGTAGTTTTCTCAAGAGCAGGGCGTCCATGGGTTACTTGGATGTGAGGTCCGACTCGTCGATGTTCTGAGGCCTGCCCGTGGCAAGGGCAGCTTGCACTTTGATGGCGATCGCCGTGGCCCGCAGGCCTTCCTCCGCCGAGCAGACTACCTTGCTGCCCTTGGCGATACTCTGGAAGAATGATTCGAGCCCGTAATAAAGGCCCGGATGGGGCAGGCCAACGCCTTTCTTGAGTTTGCCCTGGGAGGCCAGCTTGGTTGCATCGGCGATCAGAGTGATGCCTTCGTCGTTGTGGAATTGTTGACGGTTGGCGTAGACCTCCCAGCCTTGTGTGGGGGCATCCGATTCCTTGAAAAGCCAGCCATGGGTCCACGCCAGGCGCACAGTTCCCATGGTACCCATGAGTAGTTCTTGCGTGCCGTTGTAGGTGTTGCCCAGGGTGGCGCTCCAGTCCAGTTGCGAACCGTCCTTGTAGGTCAGCTTGGCGTGTACGGTGTCCGAGACCTGGCGCCCATCGCGCCACGCGAGGACTGCACCGGAGGCCTCCACTCGTACGGGGTACTTTGAGGTGAACCAGTGCAGTACATCGAATTGCTGGGCACCCAATTCCCCGGGCAGGCCAAGACTGACTTCGGGGTCCAGGCGCCAGTTGAGCGCTTTCTCTCGGGCCGGATCCGAGCTGGGTGTGCGCCACGAGTTCTTCTGGTTGCTCTGTGCCGCCAAGCTGACCACATCGCGGATCGCGCCGGAGCGTACGAAAGAACGGGCCAACGCATAGACAGGATTGGCGCGGCCCTGGTATCCGGTTTGGAAGACTTTGCCCGCACTGCTGGCGGCCCCTGTTATCGCACGGCAGTCTGCAAGAGTGTGGGCCAGGGGTGACTCGCAGTAGATGTGCTTCTTTGCTGCCAGGCCTTCCTTGCATGGTTCCCGATGCAGATGGGTGGGAGTGGCGATCAGAAGTGCGTCCAGGTCAGGATGGGCTGCCAGCATGGACTCTTGGGTCGCATAGCCCTGGGCTCCCCTGGCGCGTCGGCTGGCGGAACGCAGACGGCGTTCATCTGTGTCGCAGTAGGCCAGCAGGGTGACCTCGTCAAACTTGCCAAGTTCCGCCAGCATGGCGCGACCTTGGCGGCCCACACCTACCAGACCCACGCGCAGTTCAGCGCCCAGGTGAGGTCGAGCGGCGAGGAAGTCGGGCAGGATCTGCGTGGCGGCGCCACCGGCGCCAGCCATCAGAATGGTGCGGCGGTCGGGGGAGGGGTTGCTGGGATGCATGGTTCAATTCGGAAACAGTTCGGGCGCCCGGGGGAGAGCAGCCAGGAGTCGGGTGAGGGTTGGGTCAAGAGGCTGTGGCTTGCGGGCACATGCGTGGGGCGGCAGCCCGCCACAAGGGCTGTGCTCCAGGCGTCGCAGGCTGCGGCGCTTGGGCCCACCACAGCCGCTGCCAGGAGATGGCGTGTACCGCAAGCCTGGTGGGGGTCCAGGATATGGCTGTGGTGGTCCCTGGAGTGGTGTTCCGTGGGGTCATGGCCTTGTTGCTCCTGGCCTGTCTCGCTGCTGCTCTCGATGGGGGACCCATGCCGGGAGTGTGCCGCCGAGACGCTCAGGGCTGTGTTGGCCAAGAGTGCCTGGGGTGCGTGTTCGCCGGTTCCGATCACCACCTGCCAGGCATCTCTTCCCGGGGGCGGATCCAGGGCCAGGGCGGTGGAAGTGCCTCCATGCATCAGGGCACAGGTGACTCCTTCTTCGATCAGGACCCGGGCAGCAAGGTCCAAGGCGGCGCCTTTGGCGATGCCCCCTAGATCGAGTTCCATGCCTGGCCTTGCCAGGCCCACGCTGCTGGAGTCGGGGTCGAGGCTGATTCCTTTCACATCAATCAATGTGGTCAAGGGTGTGGTGGTCTCCTCGGGTCTGTCATCTCGCAGTCCAAGCTGGCGCAGAAGCGGACCCAGGAGCGGGTTGAAGAACCCGTGGCTTTTCTTTGCCACCTCAACGCACAAGTGCAGCAATTCGAAGGTCTCAGGATCTACCTTCACTTCAGGTCCTCCCGCGCAGCGCGCCAGGTGGGCTACCACCGAATCAGAAGCAAAGGCATTCCAGCGTCTGTGGGCGATCTGGATCTCTTCCAGGGCCAGCTCGCCAACTGCGCGCAGTTGATCCTCATGCTGGCCAGTGAGGACCAGCTCGAAGCGGGTCCCCATGGCCTGACAGGCGAGGCGCAGGGGCATGGTCAAAAACGGTGCCAGGGGCCTAAATAGCCTTGGCCTGGCCCGTGGCAGAATCAAAGCCCCAAGCGCTGCCGGTCCACATGGAACGGGTGGCCAGATCGACAACGACCATCACCTGAGCGGCGAGTTCCACCTGACTGATGTTCTGTTCACGGGTGCGGACACAGTGCAACCAGTTCAAGCGCAGGGCTTCCTGGGGCGAGACCCGGCTGCATTCATGGCGTTCCGGATCCACATCGTCGGCAAAAATGCGTTCCGGGCGCAATTCGCAGTCGTTGGAGCCAAGGTAGAGGTTCGCCTCATGTCCGCGGATCAGGACCTCAAGGCCCTGCTCGTTGCAGGTCGAACCCGCCACGATCATGGTGTGCTCCTTTTCGAATTCGACGGTCAGCATGACCTGATCGTGGTTCTCCATGGACTTGTCTGAATAGTGTCCGCCAGAGGCCGTTACCCGAATGGGCCAGCCACGGTCGAGTGCGAACATCAAGGGTGTCATCATGTGCACCAAGAGATCTCCGATGATGCCTGTGGACCAGTTGCGGTAGCGACGCCAGCGGTGGTAGACCTCGGTGTCAAACTCCGCCAGGCCCTTGGGTCCGCACCAGCGATCCCAGTCCAGGGTGGTGCCGGGCTCGACCTTGGGGTCGATTCCGTAAAGCCACTCCCCGTTCTTTGAGTTGCGGCAGTAGCTGGTTTGTGAGAGGGTCGGCAGTCCGATGCGCCCATCGGCGATCCACTTGCGCGCGACCTGATACTTCTCATACATCATGTACTGCGTGCCCACCTGCAAACGCATGTGCGGGTTCGCGGCCATGGTGTCGCGCATCCAAAGGGCTTCTTCAATCGAGAGCGTCATTGGCTTCTCGCAGTAGACATCTTTGCCCGCTGCAATTGCGTCCACTGCCATGGTGGCGTGCCAGTGCTCCGGACTGGCGATCAGGACGCAGTCGATGTCTTTTCGTGCCAAGAGTTCCGTATGGACCCCATAGGCGCCGACCTCGACCCCTTCCTGACGCTCGGTGGCGGTTTTCTGGGCCTGGTCCAAACGGATCTGATTCACATCACAAACCGCGACCACATCGAAGGCCTCTTTGCCGGCTTCGCGTTGGCCCAGCATGGAACCCAGGTGACCGCTGCCCATGCCCCCGCAGCCGATCAGGCCCAGGTGAAGGCGCTCGCCATCAGCCTTGGGGCTCTTGTCGGGGGCGCTGGGAATTGGAAATTTCGCGTCCTGGCCGGCGATGCCGTTGCTGATCGCAAGGGCGCTGGCTGCTCCGCTGGAGAGAACAAGGCGACGGGAGGGGCTAATTGAATTCATGGGGGGCTGGGTTGAAGGGGCCGAGAGACGCTGGTGATTCTACCCTCAGGCTGCCCAATGTGATGGTTGCAGGTTGGGGGTCTGCCTGAGATGATCTCAGCTATGCCCTATTTGCTATCCACTGCCCTCCTTGCCACTTTCCTGCTTCCTTCAACCGCCGCTTCCGATGGCTGGCATTCGCTTTTTGACGGAGAATCCCTTCAAGGCTGGACCGCTACCGGTGGTCGCTACGACGGCAAGGCGCTATGGGGTGTGGAGGATGGCGCGATCACCGGTCGCGAGGGCCCCGGTCGTGCAGGCGGCCTGATCTACACCACTACCACCTGGTCCGACTTTGAGATGAGCTTCGACGCGTGGGTGGACTATCCGTTTGACTCGGGGGTGTTTGTGCGCATGCGTCCTGACCAGGACGGTATGCAGTTCACTCTGGACAATCGTCCCGGCGGTGAAATCGGTGCGCTCTACTCGGCTGGCTACTTCCTGCACAACCCGGCCGGTGCGGGCCACTGGAATCAAGAAGCCTGGAATCAGGTGCGTGTGCGTGTTGCGGGCAATCCCATGCACCTTGAGATGTGGATCAATGGCAGCAAGACCACAGACTATCGCTTGCCCGATGGCACACGGCCATTGGCGACGGAAGGCTTGATCGGATTGCAGGTGCACGGTGGGGGCAATGCTGTGGAGGGAGCGCGGGCTGCATTCCGGAACATTCAACTGCGCCCCTTGCCGGTGGGCAGCGGGGAATACTGGTCAAGAGACAAGGCGGGGACGATGCGCTTGACCGCCGCAGGTGCGCGCGCCGGATGGGAGAGTCTGTTCAATGGCAAGGATCTCACCGGCTGGAAGGGAGCAGGGGACGGCAGCGGATATGCGGTTCGAGGTGGTCTGATGGCATTCCTGGTCAAGGGGTCTTCGTCTCATCTGGTCACCCTGGCGGACCACACGAACTTCCAATTGCGCCTGGACTTCAAGATTGCCCGGGGTGCAAACAGTGGCCTCTTCCTCAGGGCAGATCGCGGGGGCGGCAATCCCGCTTACAGTGGTCGCGAGGTCCAGATTATCGACGATCATCACTGGGAAGAGGACACCAACTCGAAGCTCAAGCCCTGGCAGTTCAGCGGTTCACTCTATGGCGCAGCGGCTCCGGCCAAGAAAAATGCCCTGCGCCCGAATGGGGAGTGGAACACCATGGTCGTGACCCTCAATGGTGCGCGCATGGTGACGGTATTGAATGGTGCGATTCTCTACGATCTGGATACAGAGAAACTCAAGCCCATCCAAGGCGGTGCCTTTGCGGATCGCGCTTCCACCGGCTTCATTGGCCTCCAGCGCCATGCGCCGGGAGCGGTGGATGGGGATGCCTACGCCTGGTTCCGAAACATCTATCTGCGCGAGATCCCCTGAGACGGGTTGGCGCCCGGGGTTTCCCTGCTCACTGAAACCCGATCGTGATCACATCGGAGAAATTCGATGTGGAGATCGGCGCTACGTCTCGATACCAGAGTTGGAAGATCCAGCTGTCACCGGGCTGAATCGCGACGCCGGCTCCAATCGGGAGTTGGGCCATGTTGACATCGATTGCCAGGTGCCCTGTGTTGCCCGTGCTGGCCACCTGTGCCGTGAAGCGGCCGATCTGCCCGCCCAGGCACAGGATTCCCATGCTGCCGCCAGGATTGGGTACGACGGCGGAGGCTTGGGAGCAGAGGTAGTAACCGAACTGCTGGTGGGGCAGGTTGATTGTGGCCAGTTGCAGGTCCTGGTCGGACACGCTGGCGCTTCCGGTGGCGTGCAGACTGGCTGGGTTGCCGGTTGAGTTGGGCACTGCCGGAGAGCATGAGCGCTGGCCCAGGCCTCCCGGGTCAGCGGGAACAAGGCTGACATCATCCAGGGCGGCTTCCACGATGGAGCCACTGCCCAGGTCCGAGGCCATGAAGCGCAGGCGCACCGCAGCGGTCATGTTGAGACTGGTCTCCAGGTCCAGGGAGTACTCGTTCCAGCCGCCGTTGGCCCCGGCGGGCCCCACGGTGGCCAGGTTGGTCCAGCTGGCGCCCCCATCGTCCGAGCCTTCGATCAGGAAGACATCCTGACCTGGAGAACCTCCTGTGCTGTTCGAGTACCAGAGCCAGAAGTTCAGTTGTACCGCGCTTTGACCGCTCAGGTTGAAGTTGGGAGAGGTCAGGGTCGTGGTGCCGCCATCAACATCGTTGGAACCCAAGCTGCCGCCCACGACGCCCTGGCCTGTGAACCAGCAGCTCGTGCCGCCGGGGGTGTGGTTGTCTTCCGGTTGGGCTGCGGTACCAACGGGGTCGCCGCGTTCCCAGGCTCCCGTGGAGGCGTCATTTGGCGCGCTGAGACTCCAGCCCTCATCCGAGGCTCCTTCAAAATCGAAGACTGCCAAGGGGACACCAGCGCCCGCCACGAACGCATCGGGTGCGCTGAAGCTGTGGCTATCCCATGTGAACTCAAGCGAGTACTCGATCAGGGTGCCTGCGGGAACCCCCGCCAAGAGGTCGAGCATCTGCGTCTGGTGCAGGTCGCTGAAGGAACTTACGTTCGCCGCACCGCCAGGGCCTGTGCTGACCACGGCCCAGGGACTCAAGCTGGTCAGAGTGACCGTGACCGGTCCGGTGGGGGCGAGCCCTGAGTTCCGTAGGACCAGATCGAACAGGACACTTTCGCCTCCCTCAAAAATACCGTCTCCGTCTCCCGCGTCCATCAGGTTGTGGGCACCCAGTCGCAGCCAGGCGCCAGCAGCCAAGGCGGTGCGCGCAAGGGCCAGGCGGTTTTCTTCTGCAAGCGGAATGATGCGATCGACCGGCGGCCAGAAACCATCGGACGAGTTGCCGATCTCCGGCGTCCAGGCCAGAGTTCCGTGGGCCCCATGGTCCTGATCAAAGGTCACGCCGTTGGCCTCGTACAACAGGAGCGAAGCCGGGTCGTGGGGATATCCGTTGAACTCTGTGGCCAAGGACCCGATCTCGTCATAGGCGGACCAGTTCGCGGGATAGAGCGGTGCATAACCCCAGGGCGCGAGCCACAGGTTCGAGTAGGTGTGCATCGAAAGTGCAGTCTTGAAGTCGCGGCTGGCCATGAATGCCACCATGGCTGCTACCTCCGGCTCGCTGGCTGCAGCGGTTCCCCGATAGGTTTCTCCGTTGGGGTTGGAGCTTGATCCCGAGTCGTCAAAGAACCACTCATAGGGATAGTTCCGATTGAGGTCGACACCCATGGACCCGCCCCCGTTGTCGCGCCGGTTCTTGCGCCACATACCGCCGCCGCCGGGTTGAATCGTCTGGTTGTAGACATAGCCGTCTGGGTTGACCACCGGCAGGATCCATGTCTCGCGGCGATTGACCAGGTAGGTGGCCAGCGGATCCGTGCCACATTCCTCACACAACCAGAGCAGATACCAGAGTGCAGTCTGCATGGACTCGGGCTCACGCGCGTGATGCATGGCATCGAAGCGTACTTCTGGTTCGTTCTCGTCCACTCCCGGTTGATCGGAGACCTTGACTGCCCAAAGATCGCGGCCTTCCAAAGACTGGCCTAGGGAAAATTTCGGTGTGACGTATTGGGGATAGGCAGCCCCGATTTGATCGAGCACCGATTCGACTTCGGCGAAGGTGTAATAGCCACCCATGCTCCCCTGTCCAAAGGCCGGTTGCAGCCAGCTGCCAAGACCCGTGCCTTGGGGTGGAGTGGATCCGGTGGCCAGGCGTTGGGCGTAGTACCCTGCGATGTCCTCGATCAGGATTGTGGCATCGAGGCCCTGGGCTCTGAGAAACCTCAGCTGTCCATCGTCCGCCACCAGATCAAAGCGGCCCCCGGGAATATCGCGTTCAACCAGGTCGACTCCCAGTTTCTGCAATTGTGCCAGGGTGCGCAGGTTGCCATCGATGCGTGCCAGATGGGCGTCACCGTTGGGGGCGGGCAGGCTTCCCTGGAGAGACATGATCAAGCAGAGGGTATTCAGCATGGTTGTTCCTGGCAGTGTCGGGGTGAGACCCATGAAAGATACCCCCTCTGGTCCATAGACGGGGGTCCGAGTTGTGTCTGAGGCACCACCCCGGTGATCTTCTGCGCTAACCTGGGCTGTCGTGGACGAGCACCCCTTTCCTCGCCTCCTGGGCGTTGATGAGCCAGCCGAAGTTTGGATGGATGGAGAGATGAACGCCGAGTGGGTTCTGGGCGCCTATTCCAGGGGCTTTTTTCCCTGGCCGGTGGAGGACCGTCTGGCCTGGTGGTGCCCCCACGAGCGGCTGGTGTTCGAGGATCCTGCGCCCCGGATCTCTACCAGCACCCAGCGCTCCCTGCGCCGGGGCGGCTGGCGCGTCTCGCTGGACGAGGCAACGCCGCGAGTCATTGTCGCCTGCCGAGACGCTCGGGGACCAGATCGGGATGGGACCTGGATCACCGAGGAAATCAGCAGTACCTACAGTCAGCTGGCCGAGCAGGGCCTCGTGCATTCCTGTGAAGTTTGGCATGGAAACAAGTTGATCGGGGGTGTCTATGGCTTGTCTCTTGGCACCGCGTTCTTCGGGGAGTCCATGTTCTCCGAGCGCAGCGATGCATCCAAGGTCGCCTTTGGGGTGTTGTGTGCCTGGCTGCGCAGCCGGGGCATCGATCTGATTGACGGGCAGGTGGAGAACTCGCACCTCTTGTCCCTGGGAGGCACCCTGGTGACTCGCGACGCATACTTGGAGCGCCTGCAGCGTGCCCTGGAGGGGGTTACCTTAGTGGGTCCCTGGCATCTGGACGAGGATCCCGAGGTCCTGCTGGGGGCCGCAAGGCACTGAGGTTCAAGGCTCTGTCAATTTCCGGCCCAGGTATGACAAATTTCTTTCTCTCTTGTTATCTTGAAAGTATGTCCGAGCCGCTAAAGGACCCCTTTCCCGCGACCAGCCCAGGCACTGTCACTGTTCTTGAGTTGAAGGTCAAAGAGCGCGTCGCTCCAATGATGCGCGTTGTTTGTCACGACGATCCGCACACCACTATGGAGTTTGTCGTGGGCATCTTGACTGGTATCTTTCGCTTGCCACATGCACGCGCGGTGGAGATCATGCTTGAAGTGCACCAACGGGGCGCTGGAGTCGTGGGTTTTTATCCTTTGACCGTTGCCGAGCGAAAGGTGAAACGCGCCACATCCCAGGCCAGGGCGAATGCGTTCCCTTTGACCTTTTCGATCGAAGAGGACTAGAGCAGCTTCGTTGGGTTCGGGCCTGATCAGCGTGGAAGCAATTCTTCTTCGTCGATTATGATTGGTTCCCCGGGACCTGCCCTGAGCCCCCAGATGATTCCAGCCATGGTGGTGCCCCAGGCCAGGAGTTCGCAGGTCCAGGCCAGAATCGGATTGTGCAGGAGGGCTTCGCCCCCGCGCATCAGTCGACCCGCGAGCAAGGTCAGAATCAGTCCCAGACCGAAGATCGCCAGACGCTTGGGTCCATCCAGCCGGCGGTCCTTGCGTGCCAGAAACAGCAACACAAGCACTCCTGTCAAGGCGGCTGCCCCCAGGAACAGCATGCGTATTCCCTGGTGCTCCCCGCGGCTGGTGCTTTCTGGGTCCACGGCACGCGCCAGGGCTCGGCCAAGATCCATCGCGGGAGCCTGCAGGTCCAGCGCCTTGTCCAAGGCGATCACCCCCGTCGCGCCGGCCACCAGCCACCAGACCGCTTTCGTGTGCGGTACGGCTCGACAGGCAGCCCGCGCGGCCAGGGTCGCCGGCGTGCCCCAGAGGAGCACTTCGAAGGCCAACTGTGCGCCCTGGACATCACTCATGGGAGTGTTCCTTCGAGCGCATGACAAAATAGGCTGTCAGTCCCGCCCATAGCAATTCGATGCCAAAGCGTAGGAACGGTTGGCCAAAGGCGCGGGGCAGAATGTCATCGAGGAAAGCGGTCCAGGCCAGCAACCAGATCAGCCAACCCGCGACTCCGATCA
>LWDU01035191.1_pt1 | contig 70431 bp, 63 predicted proteins | sample 727161 | NCBI WGS metagenome assembly LWDU01 (sample SAMN04566230, study PRJNA314399) | hydrothermal vent metagenome | isolation source: deep sea hydrothermal plume seawater | place: Mexico: Gulf of California, Guaymas Basin | collected 2004-07-11 | reverse complement strand
GAGTTTCATCAACGCTTCCACAACTGCGCTCTTGATGCTCGCTTTCCACCTGCTTACAAAGGCTGCTGACAATGGCTTCCAGGTCTTCGTTTTTCTGCTCCAGTGTCGCTATGCGCCGGGATTGCTCTTCCATTGTCCGTTCGTGTTGCGTATCGATCACCTCAAGCTGGGACACTCGCGCCCTTAATCTCCTCAGATCCACGACATCTGATTCAACTTTACTAAGCCGATTAAGCAACTGGTAATAGCGGGAATCCTCTGAAGCGCCCACCGGGACAGAAGCAGAAAACAATAACGCGGCAATACTCAATGTGGTTATCCGTACCATAAGTCAGTCTCCGTTTTAAGAACGATGGAACGCCCAATATGGGAGTTTCAGGCAAGTTCGTCCAATGTCAGTTTGAAACTCGGGACAAAAGTAGCGAGAAAGTAATTTACCTCGTCCAATCCCAATGCTTCCACGGTTACCTTAAGCTCCTTCTCGGCTTGAGCAAATTCCTGATTACCAGCCGTTAGTTCTGCCAGGCACTTGAGATAGGCAGCCAGCTTGTCAGCAGCCTTTGCAAGCAGGTGGAAAGCGAGCATCAAGAGCGCAGTTGTGGAAGCGTTGATGAAACTCAGACACGGTAGATGGCTCGCGGGGAATTAGCCCTGGAAATTCGTCTGAGGATGCTGGTTATTCTTCCCATTCTAAATGTAGTCAGTGTCTGAAACTTTCCAGTTGTGCCCTAGATCGGTTATTCTCGCGACGTGCCAAATTGCTGATAAGGAAACGCATGGCGATATACGGAGACGCCACAATTGAATTGGTCGAACAGGTTTTTTCCGACGATGTTGAGCACTGTGTGTTGCTCATGCGGCATTCTGCAAGAGAGTTCGCGCCAGGTAAACATGACTTACTTAATCCGTTAACCGATGAAGGTCGCGAACTTTCAACCCGACTCGGCCAGGCCCTGCCAAAACAGCTGATGCTTCGAGGTTACTCCAGCCCTGCCCAGCGATGCATTGAAACCGCAGACTTGATCCTGACCGGTCATGACAGTAAAGGTGGTCACTTCAGTCGAAACCGTACGGTTGAGGCATTGGGTGTGTTTTATGTTCTGGATCAAATGAAAATGTATATGGCCATGCGAGAGGCTGATGGGCTGGTACCTTTCCTGGAGCGCTGGTTCAACAATGATGTTGCTGCAGATGTCATGATCCCGGCCGACTATGCGGCAAAGCTGGTCGCTCGTGTGAGTGTCGAGAAGCTCAAGTCACCCCTAAGAAAACCACAACTCGACATACTGGTTTCTCATGACATGACCATCTATACCCTTCGCGATAGGCTGTTAGGCCAGCAAGCGGCAAAGGTAGGTGATGTTGAATTTCTTGATGGATTAATTTTCTACAAAAAGAATGGGTCGTACCTTATCCAAAGTCATCACGGTGATGCCAAGCATCTGAGTGAACTCACAGATTGACCGAATTCCTGCACTATGGCTAGTAGATGCAGCTTGTTACCCATTTTAGATGCCTGAAGCCAACACAGTTGGTAGGGTTCACTCCTTGTACATCCGCGGAGACGCTACAATTGAGCTGGTCGAACACGTTTTTCCGAGGGTGTTGAGCACGCCCGCGGCTTCCGGAATCTCCTTTCCATTACCATTTCGAAAGTACCAGGCACCTTCTAAATTCTTGTGAATGGTGTCGCGGAATAATGCGTTTTTCCCACCAACCGCTTCGCGTGTCGTTGAAGCAGAAGCAATATAGCTGAGTAACCCGGCAAATCGAAACATACTTTGGTCCGAAAAATCCCCAAAGCCAGGAAGCTGGTTTATTCTTCCCATTCTCAATATTATTGCTGAACTGAGTGATTAACAGCGGGGACTGTCGAATGCCTGACATAAAATGGAAACATGCTTCAGATGACCAGGGTGTGCCTACCCGTGAGTTCAGAATTACCCGTCAGGGAAAACGAGATATTACCGGCGCGATCTGGCTGCCTGAGTCTCCCGTGCGCGGCAGTACATTGATGTGTTTCGGTCATGGTGCGTCGGGAAACCGGTACCAGGCACCTATTTGTTATCTTGCCAGTCGATTTGTCGATGAAACAGGGATCCCGGTTCTGTCACTGGATGGACCAGTTCACGGCTTGCGCCAGGTTGGTGAAGGTGGCCGCACCGCGTTCTTCCCTGAATTTCAACGGGAAGAAAGTCTGGTAGAAATGACAGAAGAGTGGTCATGTGCTGTAGAGATGATTCAGGCAATGGCAGAAGTTGGTGGGGGCAAACTGGCGTACTTCGGTCTCTCCATGGGTTCGATATTTGGCATTCCTTTTGTCGCATCAAGATCGGATGTGACTGTTGCAACGCTTGGCCTGGTCGGAGTGCAGTCTAACTTTCCCCATGAAGAAGAAATGCTCGAGGCTGCGCAGAAGGTCGATTGCCCGTTGTTATTTCTAATGCAGCTTGAAGATGAACTCTTTCAGCGCGACGGATACCTAAAGATATTTGATAGATTTAGTTCGACCGATAAACGGATTCACGCCAACCCGGGCTTGCATCCGGAAATACCCGCAGAGGAAATCGATTTTGCATTTGACTTTCTCAGCGCACATATCAACGGGTTTGTAGAGCGCCGCATCATTAATCCGTTGGCGGAGTAAATCTTATGGAAATGCTGCTGGGTATAATAAGTGTGGTGGTTGTCTTTGGTAGTATCGTCACTATCTTTTATCTGTCCTACCTCGGCAGAGGTCGAAGATTAGAGACGATTCTTAGGCTCGTTGAAAAAACGGGCGATATCAATCCGGAACTCGCGAAAGTTCTCGACAAGATCGAAGGGTCGCGATCTGACTTCCGTAAAGGCCTGATCTGGATGGCTATTGGCCTGCCGTTAACAGCTGGTTTGGCATTCGACGACGGTTTGGAAGCCGCTGTGTTCGGTTTGATTCCGTTGCTGATTGGTGTGGCACACCTGGTTGTAATGAGGTTCGGGTATAACAAACAAGGGCTTAAAGAGAGCTAGACCTTGTCCGTGGGCAGATTTGTGGGTGCTGCTTCCTTGGTTCGGTGATTGATTTATGAACTAACTATATTAAGTAGGATCATGATTTGCCTGAAAAAAAGACTTTGTTGACAGGAAACAGCTAAATGGACAAAGTACGAATCCAGTTTCAGCGAGATTTCTACCACCTGCTGCTCAAGTTGGGTAATGAGGAAGATCTCCGGGATATATTAAAAGAGGCGCTACAGCTTATTGCAGGCATCACCGATGCTGACCAGGGTTACCTGGAAGTTCGCGACGAGAATAACCATTGTGTCTACCAGTCGTTCAGTGTGACTGATGACGAAATAGCTAACCTGCAGAAAACCATCTCCAGCGGCATCATTGCTGAAGTCATCAGAACAAGAGAATCAGTGCTTATCCCTTCTGCGCTGTTTGACCCGCGTTTTGATACGCTGGAAAGCGTACAGCGGCTGAATATTGAATCTGTGCTTTGCGTGCCTTTTTTTGGCGATCACACGCAAGGCATCCTCTATCTGCAGGGTGATCCTAATTTCAAATCCAATGTGGAGAAAATCCGCCTGGATGCCGAATTGTTTACACTGCATGTTTCGCCTTTGCTGGATCAGTTGCTGAAACAGCATGAACGTCTTGAAGACTCGAATCTGATGGCAAACCTGCACCGGGAGTATCGACTTGAGGACATTATTGGGCGAAGCGACAAGTTTGCCGAACTGTTGAAGTCGGCAATGATGATATCGACCCTGGAGGTCACCACCTTGTTGTTGGGAGAGACGGGGACAGGTAAAACGCAACTGGCAGAATTAATCCACAAAAACAGTAACAGAAAGGACGCGCCATTCGTCGAGATAAATTGTGCGTCTTTGCCTGAGTCACTGGCGGAGAATGAGCTTTTTGGTTCTGCCCCGGGAGGCCACTCCACGGCGACCAGAGCCGTCAAGGGAAAAATTACCGCTGCAGATGGGGGTACGCTATTCCTCGATGAAATCGGAGAATTGGCGCTTGGTACCCAGGCGAAGCTGCTGACTTTTATCCAGTCTGGAAACTACTATCCACTGGGTTCCGCAGAGGTACACTCATCGGATGTCCGTCTGATCCTTGCGACCAACACGAACCTGCAAGAGAAGATTGCCAACCAGACTTTTCGGGAGGATCTCTATTACCGTATACATGCCTTTGAACTGGTACTACCGAGTCTGCGAGATCGTCAACAAGACATTGTGCTGCTTGCAGAACACATTATTGACGACTGTTGTAAAAAGCATAGGTTCGCTACCATGCGTATGCTTCCTGAAGCCGAACATTCGCTAATTCAATATTCCTGGCCTGGAAACATTCGCGAACTCCAGAGTGTGGTTGAGCGAGCCTGTATTTATGCCCAGCTTAAGCAAGGTTCAGAAATTACTGCATTTGACTTGCCTGATGAAACTTCTAATGAAGATCATGATGAAACACTTTATGAAGAGCTGGAGACACATGATTTTCATACTGCAACTCACCAGTTTCAACGGCGACTGCTGGAAAAGAGTCTGCTCGAGACGAACTGGAATATCAGCCAAACCGCCAGAGACCTCAACCTGTCTCGATCACAAGCCAATAACCTGATCAATTCCTTTGGCCTGCTTCGGAAAGTGAAGTAATTATTCATCGGGTAATTTCCGACTTCGCCACGCTAAGGTGTGTGATTAGTCGGACAGCCCTGTCCGATTAATTGGACACTTTTGACACCTCCCAACCGGCTGTATTTACCAAGCGATTGAAATCATTCGATATATTCGGTTGGCATAAAAATTGATCAGTTCTCTTGTTAACAATTATTATAAAAGGACACTCCATGGGCCGGACCCAACCAGATGTAGAAGCTGAACCCAAGTCTCTCGTCGAGGCCATCGCACGAGGTGATAAAAAAGCTGAGGAACAATTAGTCTGTCGATACCGGCAAGGTATCGTAACCCTGCTCGAGAGTTACACGAAAGATCGAGCCCGCGCTGAGGATTTGGCTCACGAAACATTGATTGTTGTTTTAAAAAAACTTCGCAGTGAAACTTTGGACGAACCTCAGAAACTAGCCAGTTACCTGTATCAGACCGCGAAATTTATGTACCTGGGCTGGCTTCGAAAATCCGATAACCGATTGGAACTCAGGGGCGTTTTTGACAGTGTCGTAAATACCCAGCCTGAACTGGAATCCGAATATAGCAGTCAACAACAATGCCGACTGGTTCTCCAGTCAATTGAAAAACTGGCGGTTGAACGCGACAGGGACATACTGCTTCGTTGCTACTTTGATCAACAGACCAAACCGGAGATCTGTGATGCGCTGCTGTTACCCTATTTGCACTATGATCGTGTGATCAGTCGGGCACGGGGTCGGTTGCGTCAGAATATCAATCGGGTGCAGTCACCTGAATAGCCCTCAGGAAGTCCTCAGAGACTTTCGAGTTGAGTTCAGGCCCGCCTTGGTTTTGCGGTCCAGTTTTTCGGTTGAACTCGAATAGGCAATAGCACTTAACGAACCAAGATTGGCCTTGATATAGTCCAGTGTTTTGTCCGGGTACGCATTGTAAATCTCCCTCAAGGTCCAGCCGACACCTTTTTGAACATAATAGTCTTCATCCTGTAACAAGGGATCGACGAACCGGATCAGGATTGAAAAAGGCAAAACATGCTTGCGCTTTGCCTTGTATTCAATGAGTCCGACAACGGACTGCCGTCGTTTCCATGGGGACTTTGCACGGTTCCAGGTTTCATACAACGGCAGAATCCAGGATGGGTTGTCTTCCACCACCTGGGCGTAGATTTTCGAGAGGTCGTCACTGTGTGACCAGCAGTCACATCTGTTGATCCAGGTTTTGATTCTGGAAAATTCTGATCGGGTAATAGCGCTATGCAGCATCCTTTGTTGGTAGTAGTACAGTGCCTGATGGGCAACCTCGTACCATTGCGAGTGCTTCCAGATCTGGTCCCACCGTTTAACAATACTGGTAGGGCTCGCGTCGTAGAAGGAATACCCTTTTTTCACCAGCCCGCGCACTTGTGGCACCAGGATATGCATTCGTCTGAAGCCATTTTTTGATAAGTCTTTTGAGATAAACCCGGCCAGGGAAAGCGTTTTGGCGGTTACTTCATCAAGTGCTTCATCAAGTGCTTCATCAAGTGCTTCATCAGGTGCTTCATCAGGTGCTTCAAGTGAGTTGATGCGGGAGGCAGGCATAGGGGCTTGTTGCTCGCTGTTCCGGGAGCTAAGCCACCATAGGCTTGAACAATGGAATATTTAGTTCCTCATGCTCCTCCCATTCAATCTGGACGCGTTGGCCTATGGCAACCTCTTCAGGCGGAACACCGACAACATTTGATAGAATGCGTGGCCCTTCATCCAGGTCGATCCAGGCAACAGCATAAGGCACAAGATTACGGAAGAAGGGGTGATAGCTCTGGCGAACAACGCTAAAGGTATAGACTGTACCTGTACCGGCAGACACCTTCCAGGCAAGGGAACCATTGGTACAACCGGTACAGTGACGTCGGGGGTAGAAGACGATTGTTTCACAGCTATCGCACTGCTGATATCTGAATTCTTTGTCTTTTGTTGCCTCCCAGAACCGCTGGGTATCGTACTCATCTGTTCGTGGTAGTGGTCGTTTAGTATTATTCATTGCAAACCTTTCTCCAAACGTTTTCTCCAACGCTTCACCAAAATCATGACGCCGCAGGAATTATGTTTGACTATCCACCAGATAGCGGGGAATTTCAACATTGCCTGTCGATAAGTTGTTCCTGCGGCGCAGTTTCACAGTCGTTACGATATAGTGGGAAAAACGAGGCTCGTACTGTGAAATATCTATCCCAAAACCTGCACCTGTTGTTGCTGTTTTATTTACTGGTCGGGGTTCAATCCGCTGTTGTTGCTGACACCAACATTGCACTGTCCGTCAAACAAAAGCAGTTCCTGAGCGAATCCGATCCCAGAGCAATGGATATACTCAAATACTGGTTTGAAGAATGGGAAGCTGATATGCAACAAAAGGGTAAGGGGCGCTATAATGACAAGTGGTTTCCCCATGGTCCTGATGGTGCAGAGGGTAGCAGGGAAACAGACCGCATAATCACAGAAAGATTTCTCGACACCTTTCACCTGGCGATTGCAGGGGAGCTGGGTTGGGATATTGAGCGCAATCCCTATGAGAATCTTGCCTACGTCATCCTGTTAGATCAATTCACAAGAAATATGTTTCGTGGCACGGAGCAGGCTTATGAACACGACCATCTGTCACGAACGGCGGCAAAAACCAATATAGAAGAGCGATTCTACAAATATTACTTTACCGGTTATCAAAAAATGTTTGTGGTCTATCCGCTGATGCATCACGAAAATCTGGAATCACAGGAACTGTCGTTGCAATTTTTGAAGGCTATCAACGAGCACCCCAACCACCCTTATGAGTTTCTAAATGCGTTTCAAAAGGGGGTGGAACATTTTCAGATTATCCATATGTTCGGCCGATTCCCTCACCGTAATGTCAGACGTGATCGACCCGCCACCGAATTGGAATCCCTGTACGTTGGTAAAAAAGGCACAGCTGGTTTTGTCGACGGTTCCAAATGGTGATGACCCCGGAACCACAAGCAATGAAGGATCAGTCGGTTGACGGCAACATCATCAAATCGAAACCGGTTATGAGCCGGTCAGCCCAGATGATGCTGGCCCTGGCAATGGGCATTGCCGTCGGTCTTTTTTTTGGTGAGATGGTGGGCTGGATGAGCATCATCGGCAATACCGTCATTCTATTGATGCAAATGACTGTGTACCCGTACATCGTCGTCTCGCTTATCGGTGGGATCGGGAAACTGACCAAAGAAGATGCGTCAATGCTGTTCCGTCAGGCAGGCGTAATCATGTTATTGCTATGGTTACTGGGGCTGGCCGTTGTGTTTCTGATGCCTGTGGTTTTTCCGCAACTCGAGTCCGCGAGCTTTTTTAGTACCAGTTCCATAGCCGAACCGATTCAGGTTGACTATTACAAACTCTATATTCCTTCGAATCCCTTCCAGTCCATGGCCGAAGGATCTGTACCAGCTATGGTTTTGTTCTGTATTGCGTTGGGTCTGGCGTTGATCGGTATGAATAATAAAAGCGAAATTATTAACTTCATGGATGTAGCATCCACTGGCCTGTCCAGGGTAACTGACGGATTACTAAAGGTGTTGCCTTTCGGCATTTTCGCCATGTCTGCCAGTGCTGCGGGAACCATGGGGGTGGAAGAGTTCGCCAGTATGCAGGTTTATCTGGTGAGTATGTTTGTGCTTTGTATGCTGCTGACATTTTGGGTCTTGCCCTGGGTGGTAGCGGTTCTGACACCTGTTCCTTACAAGGACGTTTTAAGGGTAACGCGAGCTGCACTCGTGACAGCTTTTGCGACCGGAAACATATTCATTATTTTGCCCGTGGTCACTGAAGAGTGTAAGCGGGTATTGGCTGAACGAGAGACAATTAACGATGAAGCCAGGAGTATGATCGATATCCTGGTTCCTATCGCCTACTCCTTTCCCAATATCGGAAAATTTACGGTCATATTGTTCGTTATGTTTGCCGGATGGTTTTCTGGAAAACCTGTCGAAGCCGAGCTTCTGCCATCGCTGGCAGTCAGTGGATTACTATCGCTGTTTGGTGATGTCTACGTCGCCATCCCGTTTATGCTTGATCTTGTGCACTTGCCTTCTGATCTGTTTCAGTTTTTTGTTATGTCGGGTTTTTTGACCGGAAAAGTCAGTTCTATGGTGGCAGTCATGAACCTGTTCGTGTTGACGTTGCTCGCCATTAGTTTATTTTTAGGGAAAGTGAAGATATCAGTCACCCGGATACTCCGATTGGGTATAGGGCTGGGAGTCGTGGTTACTGCGGTTCTGATGGTTACGCGAGTTGGGTTGGACTATGTCATTGATCAGGATAAGCAGACGGATGAGGTCATCGCGAATATGCAGGTTGCCGAACAGGTCCCCACCCGCGTGTTGCGTCAGTTTAAAAATGACAATGATGAACAAAGGCCGATCGCCAGTTTGGCAGAAGTAAAAAAAAGAGGCGTCTTACGTGTCGGCTACCGACCCAGCAATGTGCCTTTTTCCTACTACAACAATTTCGGGGACCTGGTTGGTTTTGACGTGGAAATCGCCAACAGACTTGCAGAGGATATGGGCGTGGTTATTGAGTTTGTGCCGTTCAGGCGAGGTAAATACGAAATTGGCCTGGATAGAGGTTTTTTTGATGTGGCGATGTCGGGATTGTTGATCAATGCCGACATGATGCAACGGGTGGGCTTTTCAACGCCGGTAATGGAATTAACTCGAAGTCTGGTGTTAGCTGATCATCGGGTTAAGGATTTTGACAGTGTTGAAGAAATTCTCAATACCGAACCTATTGTTGTAGCCTACGTAGAAGACGATGCACTGATTGCCAGGTTCAGGCTGGTTTTTCCTCAAATGAAATTCGTGGCGATTGAAAACTACAAGCTTTTCTTTAAACAAAAATCGGGTACTTATGATGCCTTGATGATCAGCGCCGAAGCAGGGTCGGCCTGGACCTTGTTCTACCCTGACTATGGTGTTGCGGTATACGACCGAAAGGCCCGTTATCCCACGGGCTATGCAGTCAGTTGGGAAAATGCTGATTTGCTACGTTATGTCGATAGTTGGGTAGGGCTAAGAAAAGTTGACGGAACCTTCGATAAAACCTACAAGACCTGGATTCTTGGTCAGGTAGACGGTGAAGCTGTTAGTCGATGGTCTGTTGTCAGGGATGTGCTGGGCTGGGTAGAATAAACCAGGAGGCCCAGTCAGCCTCCTAGTCACTTCCCAAAATTACCGTACCGGCAGCGTGTCGACTGCCTAACATTCCACCGTTGCCGTGAGCGACTGCGAGTTTTGCATCTGGCACCTGGGAACATGATTCACCCCTCAACTGCCTGGTTGCTTCAATGAGCAGAAAAATTCCGCGCATACCCGGATGGTTGGAGGAAAGACCACCACCGTCGGTATTCAGCGCGGGGCCACCGGGCTGATCAAACCTGAGTTTCCCACCCTGGACCCAGCTGCCACCTTCACCTTTTTTGCAAAAGCCAAGATCTTCGAGTAGCGCTAGCACAGTGATACTAAATGAATCGTAGATCATGGCGATATCAATTTCACCTGGGGTTACACCGGCTTCACCAAAAGCTTGTGGCGCAGATTGTACTGCTGCACTGGTCGTGATATCTCCGCCATTCTCGGGGTACTTGGTTGCCTCGCCTGCCCCGAGGATCCAGACCGGTGATTTTTTACAATCCTTCGCGACCTCGGCTGAGGAGATGATCACGGCGCCGCCACCGTCGGAAATCATGCAACATTCCAGTAAATGAAGCGGGTCAGCAATCATCCTTGAGCTAACGACGTCATCGATGGTGGTTTCGCGGATATCGAGAAATTCCAGGTCCTCCATGGCGGCGACTGCCTCAGGATTCCTCATGGCGTGATACCGCGTAGCCGTAGAAATCTCTGCCAGTTGTTCGCTGGTTGTACCATACTCATGCATATGGCGTCGGGCCACCATGGCATAGTTGGCAATGAGCGTCATTCCGGCGAAGGTGTCCATATTGTCTGCTGGGTGTGCGCTACCGAATCCGCGGCCACCAACTCCGATTGCCCGGGCACTACTGTGGGACGTCGAACCGTAAGTTAACAAGGCCACCTTTGCTTTGCCCGCTGCTATGTCTCTTTTTGCGTGAGCCGCATGGAATTCGTATGAACTCCCACCAACACCGGTGGTATCAATAACATTGGGTTTTAGCCCAAAATACTCGGAAATATTGAGCCCGCTCATTCCGCCACCGTCACCGGCGTCATAAACTGCATCCACGTCGGACCAGTTCAGTCCGGCATCTTCCAACGCACGGGCAGCACTTTCTGCCTTTATCTGCAACGCTGAAACTTCACCTTCGACTGCCCGTGACGGGTACTCATGAATGCCGACGATAGCGGCGTCTCTGTGTTGGCTCATTGACCTTCCCCTAAGACTCGATTACCAAAGTCTACCTAAGAGTGGTGATGATTTGTACGGGTGATTTTTTTTAGCAGTTGTGGCACTCTATTATCAGCTGTGGCACTGGTTCTTTTATTTATTGGCTGTAAGCATCTGGCTGCAGGCACCGCTCGAGTCTTTACTATTCGTACTAGGAGTTCAGTTGAAAGTTATATGTTTATCAGGTGGTCTGGCGTCCGGGAAATCCACCGCATCGAAATTCCTCCAGGAACACGGTGCAGACATTATCGATGCCGATCGGTTAGGTCATCGGGCATACGACCCGGGTACGCAGGCTTTTCGGAAGGTGATTGACACCTTTGGTGAAGATGTCGTCACTGACGAGAATCAAATAGACCGGAAGGTACTGGGTGGCAAGGTATTCGGCCAGCCCGACGAGTTGAAGAAACTCACGGATATTGTCTGGCCCGAGATACGCAGGTTAGCGGAGCTGGAAATATCCTGTTTCGAAGCGCTCAACCCTGATGCGACAGTCGTGCTTGAAGCTGCGGTTCTGTTTGAAGCGGGTTGGGACGATATTGGTGACGAAATCTGGGTGGTCGTGGTGGACCGGGAGACAGCCATCGAACGATCGATTTCGCGAGATGGGCTCGAGCGCGAGGCCGTTGAAAGCAGGCTGAACTCACAGCTGAGTAACGAAGAGCGAACCGCAAAGGCAACCGTGGTAATCGATAACAATTCAACACCGGAAGCGATGCGCGAACAATTGGAACAGCAGTGGCAACGGTTTTCCGGCTGACGGTGCTTGATTTGCTGACGGCTCTTAATTGGCTGCCGGCTCTTAATTGGCTGACGGCTCTGACTTCGTTTACAATGCGCGATCTTTTCGCCAACAATCATTCAGGCTGATCGTCTTGGAAGTGAATCCATTATTACAACTGATCAAGAACCTTGCTGGGCGCACAGACGTTCTCAGGGGGTATCTTTGACTATGAACTGCGAAAAGAACGGCTCGCAGAAGTCGAGTTGGAACTGGCAGATTCAAAAGTCTGGGATGACCCGGAGAATGCCCAGAAGCTGGGTAAAGAAAGATCTTCGCTTGAATCAATAGTTAACACCATTGATCAGCTGGATACCGGATTGTCGGACGTCAGCGACCTGATCGGCCTGGCCCGGGAAGAAGGCGACGATTCCCTGATTGAAGAGGTTGAAGCAGATCTCGATCACCTCAACAAGCGTCTCGAAGTGCTTGAATTTCGCCGCATGTTCTCTGGTGAAATGGACCCGAACGGCGCCTATCTTGATATCCAGTCGGGTTCGGGGGGTACTGAAGCACAGGACTGGGCCAGTATGCTGCTTCGGATGTATCTTCGTTGGGGTGAGGCAAAAGGTTTTAAAACAGAAGTAATGGAAGTCTCGGATGGAGATGTTGCCGGAATCAAGGGGGCGACTGTTAGATTCGAGGGAGAATTTGCATTCGGATGGTTGAGAACCGAGACAGGGGTTCATCGACTGGTACGAAAGTCCCCGTTCGATTCAGGCAGTCGACGCCATACTTCCTTTGCGTCAGTGTTTGTCTCGCCAGAACTGGACGACGACATCGATATCCAGCTGAATATGTCGGATGTGCGTGTAGATACCTATCGCGCCAGTGGCGCCGGTGGTCAGCATGTGAATAAGACAGATTCTGCCATTCGCCTGACTCATATTCCCTCTGGTATTGTCGTTCAGTGCCAGAACCAGAGATCGCAACACAAGAATCGTGACCAGGCCGTTAAACAACTAAAAGCAAAGTTGTATGAAATGGAAGAGCAAAAACGCCTGTCTGAAATGCAGGAAATTGAAGACAACAAGTCCGATATCAGCTGGGGCAGCCAGATACGATCTTATGTGCTGGATTCGGCTCGCATCAAAGACCTGCGAACCAACGTTGAGACATCCAATACCCAGGCTGTTTTGGATGGTGACCTTGACCAGTTTATTGAAGCCAGCCTGAAACAAGGTCTGTAATACTCACCCAATCAGAAGCAACACCCATGTCAAACGATCAAGATTTAACTTACCCAACGAATGCAGATGACAACGAAATTATTGCCCTGCGCAGGGCAAAGTTGGGTGAGTTACGAAAAAAGGGAAATGCCTTTCCCAATGACTTTCGACGCACAGACTTCGCGGCAAAGCTGCATGAAACTCATGAACAGCAGAGCAAAGAAGAGCTGGCCGCATCGGGGATTGGTGCAACGATCTGCGGCAGGATTATGCTGCGCCGTGCCATGGGCAAGGCCAGTTTTGTAACATTACAGGATATGTCGGGCAGGATTCAGGCCTATATTCGCCTCAGTGACGTGGGAGAGGAATCTTACGCTGAGTTTAACAAGTGGGACATCGGTGACATTGTAGCCATTAGTGGTACGGTGATGAGAACAAACAAAGGTGAACTGTCAGTCCACGCCACAGGGATCCGCATGCTCACAAAATCTTTGCGGCCTCTGCCAGATAAACATGCGGGCCTGACAGATACAGAACTTCGCTATCGACAAAGGTATGTGGACCTGATGGTGAATGAGGACACCCGGCAACGGTTTGTCAAACGCGCTCAAATTATCGACTACATCCGACGCTATTTTGTAGATCGTCAATTTATGGAAGTCGAAACACCAATGATGCTGTCGACGCCAGGCGGCGCGACGGCAGAGCCGTTTGTGACCTTCTACAATGCCCTGGATACCGAGATGTACCTGCGTGTCGCACCGGAATTGAACTTGAAGCGACTGGTTGTTGGCGGCTTTGAGAGGGTTTTTGAAATTAACCGAAACTTTCGTAATGAAGGTGTGGATACCAAACACAGCCCGGAATTCACCATGCTTGAATTTTACTGGGCTTACGTCGACTACAATGAGTTGATGGATCTTACGGAGGAACTTTTCCGGGGGGTTGCAGAGTTCGTGTTGGGCACCACGAAATTCACCTACCAGGGCGTCGAGTTGGATTTTGCGCAACCATTCAAACGGTTGAGTATGATTGATGCGATTCTTGAATTTAATGGGAATATCTCGCTGGATCAATTGAAAGATCCGGAAAAAGCGTTAGCCCTGGCGGTTAGTCTGGGCGTCCAATTGAATGATGCCTGGGGTCATGGCAAGGTTGTTACCGAAATATTTGATCTCACCGTCGAGGACAAGATTCAACAACCGATTTTTGTCACTCAATATCCCACGGAAGTATCACCGCTTGCCCGACGAAATGATGCCGATCCCGAGATAACAGATAGATTCGAATTGTTCTGTATGGGCCAGGAGATCGCCAACGGATTCTCCGAATTAAACGATGCCGAAGATCAGGCCGATCGATTTATACAGCAAGCGGCAGCAAAAAAAGCCGGGGACAATGAAGCCATGCATTTTGATCACGACTATATCACCGCGCTCGAGTATGGCCTGCCTCCTACCGCTGGAGAGGGGCTTGGCATAGACAGGCTGGTGATGCTGCTGACTGATTCGTCATCGATCCGTGATGTTATATTATTTCCCCATATGCGCCCCAGAAACTGATGACTGACGTACCGTCTGCGTCTCTTAGAGTGGTGCAATTGCATGACAGTTGGTTCAATCATCTTGGGGATGAATTTGACCTGCCGTATATGAAATCATTGCGCCAGTTTCTCGTTGACGAAAAAGATAAAGGGCGGACTACATATCCCAGGGGCAACGAGTATTTTAATGCACTCAATTCAACCCCCCTTGATAAGACCAGAGTGATAATAATAGGCCAGGATCCTTATCATGGGCCCGGGCAGGCACATGGGTTGTGTTTTTCAGTTCAAAAACAGATCCGGATTCCGCCGTCCCTGGTCAACATATTCAAGGAAATACAATCTGATCTGGGTACCACAGAGGCTGCGCAACACGGGAATTTAACGGCCTGGGCAGACCAGGGGGTATTGCTGTTGAATAGCGTACTGACGGTCGAAAAACACAAGGCGGCCTCCCACCAGGGGAAGGGCTGGGAAAAGTTCACTGACAAGGTCATCGAAGTTGTTGCGACCCAGCGAGAAAACTGTGTGTTTCTCTTATGGGGCAGTTACGCTCAAAAGAAAGGTCAAATGATTGACCATGACAGGCACCTGGTTTTAACCGCGCCCCATCCATCACCATTGTCAGCTCACCGGGGGTTCTTCGGGTGCAGGCATTTTAGCCGGTGTAACGATTTTCTGAATAATACCGGCCAGACTCCGATAGACTGGACCAACTCGTAATATTGACGTTTCACGCACATTTCATTAAGCCCATTTGCAGTTCTTTCACTGCATGGGTGCTTTATATATCATGCACGGATATTTTATTTTAAGGGGCAACAAAAATGGCTGCTATTCTGGACGTATATGTCAATGGTGGATTTCGTAACAGTAAAGGCAGTGAGACGATTCCGGTGACCAATCCTGCGAATCAGGAGGTCCTGGTGGACGCGCCTTATTGCACCATGGAAGAAATTGATGAGGCTGTTGCGGCTGCCAGAACAGCTTTTGAAACCTGGCGTCTGGTGCCCGCACCGGAAAGAGCCCGCTTTATGATGAAGTATCAAATGCTTCTGAAAGAAAAGCAGGATGAAATTGCGGAGGTGCTGTCCCAGGAGACCGGTAAAACCTTTGCCGATGCCCAGGGAGATATATGGCGCGGGATTGAAGTCGTTGAGCAGGCTTGTAATGTACCCGCAATGATGATGGGTGAGACCTCCGAAAATGTCGCCAGGGGTATCGATACTTACAGTTTGATTCAGCCATTGGGCGTGTGCGTTGGTATCACACCGTTTAACTTTCCGGCGATGATTCCCTTGTGGATGTTTCCCCTGGCGGTGGCTTGCGGAAACACATTTGTCTTGAAACCGTCGGAGCAGGATCCGATGACGCCCAATCTGCTGGTAGAACTGTTCTATCAGGCGGGATTCCCGAAGGACCTGGTTCAAATCGTTCACGGCGGCAAGGAACAGGTTAATGCATTGATAACCCATGCGGATACCCGGGCGATATCGTTTGTTGGTTCTGTACCCGTGGGGCAGCATGTTTACCGGTTGGGTACTGACAACCTAAAGCGGGTTCAATGCATGGCAGGGGCCAAGAACCATATGATCATTATGCCCGATGCAGATAAGGAGCAAACTATCAGTGCCCTGGTCGGTGCGTCGGTGGGTGCTGCAGGTCAACGTTGTATGGCGATTTCGGTTGCTGTTTTTGTCGGCGATGCCAGGAACTGGATTCCTGATGTGGCCGAGGCCATGTCCAAAGTTCGACCAGGTGCCTGGGATGACAATGGCGCCGGGTATGGACCCCAGATTAGTCAACAAGCCAGGGACCGGGTGCTTGGCTATATCGAAAAAGGTAAGTCCGAGGGTGCCAATTGTGTACTCGATGGCAGTGATTGTACCGTCGACGGTTTGCCGGATGGTAACTGGGTTGGTCCGACACTATTCAGTGATGTTACCCGTGAGATGAGTATTTACACCGATGAAATATTCGGCCCGGTATTGGTCGGCCTTAATGCCGAGAGCCTGGATGAGGCGATTCAAACGATCAATGACAATCCCTTCGGTAACGGAACATCAATCTTCACTTCCTCCGGTGGGGCTGCAAGAAAGTTCCAGAGCGAAATTGAGGTGGGCCAGGTGGGTATTAATATTCCTATTCCTGTGCCGTTGCCGTTCTTCTCGTTCACCGGCTGGAAAAACTCCTTTTACGGCGACCAACACGCCTACGGCAAACAGGCAGTGCGGTTCTATACAGAAACCAAGACCATTACTGCACGATGGTTTTCAAGCGATGCTGTTGTCTCGGACAATATGACGATTTCGCTGAAGTAATTAGGCCTTTTCCCGGAACTGGTTATGGATTTTGACCTCAGCGAGGATCAACTGGCATTTCAGGAAACTGCCCGGGCATTTTCCGACAAAGAATTTAAACCCAACGCTGCGAACTGGGATGCAGGCAAGGTCTTCCCTAAAAAAGTAATTTCCCTGGCGGGCAGTCTCGGTTTCTGTGGTTTGTATTGCCCTGAGGATATCGGTGGGCTGGGGCTAAGCCGACTGGATTCCAGTATTGTGTTGGAACAACTCGCCATGGGTTGCACATCGACGACCGCCTTTATCTCTATTCACAATATGGCTACCTGGATGATTGCCAGCTTCGCCAGCCAAGAGACGATTGAGGAATTCTGTCCTTCTCTCATCTCAGGTGATGACCTGGCCAGCTATTGCCTGACGGAACCTGGCGCTGGTTCGGATGCTGCATCGTTGCGGACCAGAGCGGTTTTGACGGGTGACAAATATATTGTCAACGGCAGCAAGATGTTTATATCCGGCGCTGGAGAAACGGACGTACTCGTTACCATGGTTCGCACCGGGGAGGAGGGAGCAAAGGGTATCTCGACCCTGGCGATTCCGGCTGATTCTGCCGGTATCAGCTACGGCGCTAATCTTGAAAAAATGGGCTGGCACAGCCAGCCAACCCGGGAAATTTCCTTCGAAGATGTTGAGGTGCCAGTGAAGTACCTCCTCGGTAATGAAGGTGATGGGTTCAAGATCGCGATGAAGGGGCTGGATGGTGGTCGCATCAATATTGCGACCTGTTCTATTGGTACCGCGCAAGCGGCGGTGAATCGGACCCAGGCCTACATGCTGGAAAGAGAGCAATTTGGCGAGTCATTGAGCAATTTTCAGGCGCTCCAGTTCAGGCTGGCCGACATGGTGACTGAGCTGGTGGCTGCCCGGCAGATGGTTCGATTGGCAGCCTTCAAAGTGGATCAGGGGAGCCCCGAAGCTGCAGTTTATTCGGCCATGGCGAAACGGTTTGCCACCGATGTGGGTTTTGAGGTCTGTAATCAGGCACTCCAGTTGCATGGAGGATACGGCTATATGCAGGAATATCCCCTTGAGCGCTATATCCGTGATACCCGTGTGCACCAGATACTGGAAGGGACCAATGAGATCATGAGGCTGGTAATTTCACGTCGCTTGTTGACACTGGCAGACGTGGAATTGATACAGTAGGTTAGTAGCGGTTCGATAAACACATGTTCACATGAACTAGTCGCAAGAAACGATAATTTTTGGGAAATGGAATGAGTGAAAAGAGCGAAAAACTGTTGTTCGAAATGAAGGGCCACACAGCCGTGATTACGATAAACACTCCACCCGCCAATACGTGGGACGAGGAAAGCCTGCCCCGGTTGGGAGAACTGGTTGAACAGCTCAGTCAGGATACCGAGTGTTATAGCCTGGTGATCACGGGTCAGGGGGAAAAGTTTTTCTCGGCCGGGGCAGATCTGAAGATGTTTGCCTCAGGCGACAAGGCCGTGGCCCGGGAACTTGCAACAAAATTTAGTGGTGCCTTCGAAACCCTGAGCAAATTCAGGGGAGTTTCTATCGCGGCGATTAACGGATTCGCCATGGGCGGCGGTCTTGAGTGTGCCATGGCATGTGATATTCGCATTGTCGAATCCCATGCGGTAGTGGGTTTGCCTGAGGCAACTGTGGGTCTGCTCCCGGCGGGGCTCGGTACCCAGCATCTTGCATGGCTTGTCGGGGAAGGTTGGGCAAAACGAATGGTGCTCTGCGGTGAACGGATTGACGCAGAGACAGCACTCAGGATTGGCCTGGTGGAAGAGATTGTCGAGAAAGGTGAAAGTCTGGAGAAAGCCCTGTCATTGGCCAAACAGGTAGAAAATCAGAGCCCAACCAGTGTCTCTGCGTGTAAGAAACTTATTCAATCGGCTCGTTCGGGGTCGATGACAGATGCCTATCCTGATGAAAGCGATGCTTTTGTTGCCTTGTTTGACACTCAGGATCAGAAAGAAGGCGTACTTGCATTTCTTGAAAAGAGAAAACCTGTATGGAAAAACGCCTAGTTTGAATATGGTTATGCAAATGGATTTAAAAAATGTCAGATGAAGTCCTGTTCGAAACATTCGGATTAAAAAACGGCCAAACCGCGGGTGTGGTAACACTCAACATCGAAAAGACCCTCAACAGCCTGAGTTTGAAAATGGTTGAATTGATGGCGCCACAACTTGCCAACTGGGAGAAAGATGACGACATCGTATTTGTGTTGTTTCAAGGTGCTGGTGATCGGGCTTTTTGCGCAGGCGGTGACGTTCAGGCCTTGTATCACGATATGGTCGAACATAAGGGTGGTCCTTGTCCATACTGCGATGCCTTCTTTGAACAGGAATATCGCCTCGATTATCAAATTCGTACCTACAAAAAACCCACCCTCGTCTGGGGTCATGGCATTGTCATGGGCGGCGGGCTTGGCATATTGTCGGCTTGCAGCCATCGGATCGGTACAGAAAGAACACGTATTGCCATGCCAGAAATTACTATCGGGTTGATTCCTGATGCCGGGGCGACCTGGTCCTTTTCTCGCATGGAGGAACACTGGGCTTATTTTCTTGCCTGGACGGGCAGTAGCATCAATGGCCGGGACGCGAAACAGGTGGGGTTGATTGATTTTTTGGTTAATCATCAATACAAGCGGGATTTCATCGATCAGTTAGGGCAACAGGATTGGTCGGGTGATCCTGAAGCAGTACTCAGTCATCTTATTGCGAATTTTGAATCCAGAAGCAGTGATTTCCCGGATGGACAATTGGAACGCCATGAGGAATTGATTCGAGATGTTGTTGTAGCTGCGCTTACGAGTGAAAATCCGGTTGCGAATTTCCGGGATTCCCTGGATCGATTGACAGGTGATAACTGGCTTGAAAAAGCCGCTGCCACGTTTGACGGTGGTGCCCCCACGACAGCACATATCATTGTTGAACAGTTTCGGCGTGCCAAAAGCATGACCATGAAGGAAACGTTTCAGCTGGAGCTGACCCTTGCGGTGCAATGCAGCCGACATCCTGATTTTGCTGAAGGCGTTCGTGCACTACTGATTGAGAAAGATAACAGACCATCCTGGTATCATGGGGTGATGGGTGAAGTTCCCAACGAATGGGTTGAGGAGCATTTTTACGAACCGTGGACTCAGCATCCCATGCAGGATCTGGCGGAATAGACTAAGGAGCAAGACATGGCCACAGTTGGCTTTATTGGGTTAGGTAATATGGGTGGGCCAATGGCTGGTAATCTTATCAAAGCCGGTCACAAGGTAAAGGCTTTCGATATTGTGCCTGAGTCACTGCAGAATCTCGTTCAGCAAGGAGCGGAGGCTTGCAAGACAGCAGCCGAGTCGACGGTTGATGTCGATGTCCTGATCTCGATGTTACCCGCGTCAGCACACGTTGAATCATTGTATCTGGGGGATGAGGGTCTGCTAAACCGCATATCGCCAAAAACCCTGGTAATCGACTGCAGTACAATTGCACCTTCATCGTCAAGAAAAGTAAATGAGGCGGCTGTTGAGAAAAATATAGAAATGATTGACGCCCCGGTGTCCGGAGGCGTTGGTGGCGCTGTCGCAGGCACACTGACTTTTATCGTTGGCGGCACGCCGATTGCGCATGAACGAGCCCGGCCAGTCCTTGAAGCGATGGGCAAGAATATCTTTCTTGCGGGGACAGCGGGGGCTGGCCAGGCTGCCAAGATCTGTAACAATATGCTGTTGGCGGTCTTGATGACAGGTACGGCCGAAGCCTTGCAACCTGTGCTATCCGAGATCATGCGCGAAAGCTCCGGTGGAAATTGGGCATTGCAGGTCTATAACCCCTATCCCGGCGTCATGGCAGCGGCACCCGCTTCCAACAACTACGAGGGGGGGTTCCTGGTCGACCTGATGGTCAAGGATCTGGGGTTGGCGATGGAATCTGCCCTGGAACAGGGCGCGTCCACACCCATGGGGTCACTGGCAAGGAATCTGTATGTCAATCACGCCAAAGACGGGAACGGCAGAATTGATTTTTCCAGCATTCAAAAGATCTTCACAAAGATCACATGAGCCGGGGATTGAGACCTTACCTAACAATTACAGGGCAGGAATAGACCAGCCAATGGTTGGCTATGAATTACCGGCGTCAAGGCGGGAAGCCATTGTAAAGGAGTTTCCGGAATCCGGACCCGCATGGATTGCCGATTATCCCGGTTTGCTTAAGACCTTTGTGGAACGCTGGGAATTGGTGTTAAAGGAGTCGGTAACGATCGGTCTGCCCATCAATATGATCTATCTGGCTGAGTCAGTAACCGGAGATCCACGGGTCCTCAAGATTGGCCACCCCCATCCAGAACAGCTAACCGAGATAAAGACGCTGAGATTCTATCGGGGCCGGTCAGCAGTTCAAATTCTTGATGCAGACGAAACACTGGGTGCCCTGCTGCTGGAGCGGCTCGATCCCGGTACCACCTTGCGCCAGCGCGCTAATGACATTAGCAATGACAAGAACGAAATAAAGTCAGCTATCGAGTTGATGCAGAATCTTCCGGTGCGTTATTCAGAACCAGATTCAGCGCCTGGCACCAGAGATATATCACAGCATATTGATTTGCCGACGTTTGACCGCTGGATAAAGGGAGGATTCAGCGAGTTTCGGGAAAAGTATCCCGAAGAAACTGAATTTCTTGACTATCTGGTTGCCGCAGAAGCGGCTTTTGCTTATCTGGAGTCCGGGTCACCGCAGCGCTATGTGCTTCATGGGGACCTGCACCATGAAAACATACTACTGGACACTCAAAGAGGCTGGGTAGCGATCGATCCAAAAGGTGTTATTGGACCTAAAATACTCGAGTGTGGCAGGTTCCTGCACAACTTTCTTGAGGATGAGCTGCAGGGTGATTCCAGAGTTATCGACGCGCACGTTGATGATTTGTGCGAACTGCTTTTAGCGAGATATCAGGTTTTCGGCGAAATCCTGGGCTACGGGATCACCGATTTGGCGCGGGCCGCATTTATTGATGCCACCCTCGGTACCTGCTGGACACTGAACAACGGTGGCTCAGCAGAAGTTGGCATACAGCTGGTCAGAGCGACTTACAAGCTTGTATCAGATTAAGCTTGACACTTGAAGGCCCTGCTTGGCATTAGCGAGGTCTACGACCGTCAAAGCGGTCTGGTCAGCCAGGAAATACTGACCGTCATCGGTAGATTTTGTCTGGATCACTGCGAGAAATTCCTGCCCCTGGCTGGTAACAATAGTCCCCACTGATCTGTTCGCGTTGTTGAGTAAATTATCACCATTTTTGATGGCTGTGGTTTGCCTCGCATGACCCCGATGCAGGCGTTTCTTGAGCTCGCCCCGATACTGCATGCGTGCCACGATTTCCTGGCCCAGGTAACAACCCTTGTCGAAGCTGATTCCACCTAGTTCGTGCTGGTTAAACATCTGTGGTATGAAGCTATTTGCCGAGTGCTCATCGACCCAGGCATGTCCCTGCATAATATCTGCTGCAATCCAGGGTGAAATGTCATCAGCTGCACTCCTCGACTTGCCTGTCCAGATTTCATACCGTGTCCCATCAACGCAAATGACTTTGTCGTCGTCAATGACAGAGAACGTTCCTGGTATTGGTGGGAAACCTGCCATGGATTCCATGCGACCATAGCAGTGATAACTGTCAGACAGATCCCTGGTTACTGCTTTTGAGAAAACGATGTATTTCTTCAAAAATCCCTGTGTCGGAGATACGAGGCTACGTGACATTCGCAACAGATAACCGTCGTCGATAGCCACGACGTAAAAATTTGACACCATTCGTCCCTGAATATTGCAAATTGCTCCGAGACGAACTTCCCCCGGGTCCAGAACTTCAAGATCACAGGTGGTGTAACCCTGAAGAAATTTTGTCGCGTCTTTGCCGGTAACCGAAAGAAAACCGAACCGTGAGAGAGAAAGCAGTTCATCCATGGTTTATATCTTACCTGTTCAGGAATTGAAAAAGGTATAATTTTTGGAATAGCCTATTATGAGGGCAAGGTAAACGATTAATGCCAGAAGACTTAAAACTAAATCGAATGAGATGGCGCAGCAGAAGAGGGATGTTGGAACTGGATCTGCTGCTGCTACCATTTTTTGATGAAGCCTACCGGGATTTACCAGAGAAACAGCAACGAGCCTTCGAAAACCTGTTAGAGCAGGATGATCCTGATCTGTTGCAATGGTTCAGTCAAAAGGCATCACCTTCTGATCCGGGGATGGCTGAGCTGGTAAAGATTATCCTGGCGCGTGTCCAGCCTTGAACCATTACCAGGAGAATACCGTGCGACACCAGACGTGGGACCGACATGGATGATCTGCATGGATAATCTGGACATTCGTTGCAAACCCTCCTTTCTGCATCTTGGTTTGATGTTGATTGTCCACGGATTGGCTGTTGTTTGTGTTTTTTTGGTCCAGCAGCCACTCTGGCTTGAACTCATGGTTGTGCTGTTTGCAGCTATCTCGTTGCTTCACTTTGGCCGCCTGTCGGTACTGCGCCATCCACTGGCAATCAGTCGAATTCAGGCAGATTCCAATCATTGGCAGATCACACTGGTTAATGGGGATACCAGGCAGGTGCGTCAAAGTGGCGAGGTATTGGTTTGGCCATGGCTGGTTGTCGCCGTCTTTCGAGACAAGGCCGGGTTCTATCCGATGGTTCTAATGCCTGACAGCCTCTCTGAATTTGATCACAGGCGAAGCCGAATTTACTTCCTGCTATATTGTTTTCAGGGCTGAGTTTCCAGGCTGAATAGCCGGTTAACCTGCTATCCGAATCGAGGTGGCACCAGTACTGTATCAGCGGGAAATTCATTCAATTCAGGGTAATCAAGGGTGAAGTGCAATCCGCGGCTTTCCTTTCGCTGTATTGCCGATTGAATAATCAGGTCAGCCACTTTCATCAGGTTTCGTAGTTCGATCAGGTCGCTGCTGATTCGGTAATTACTGTAATACTCCGTCACCTCCTGATTTAGCAACTGGACTCTACGCCTGGCCCGTTGCAATCGTTTGCTGGTCCGGACGATACCAACGTAGTCCCACATAAAGCGCCTTAACTCTTCCCAATTGTGTGAAATAACCACATCTTCATCAGAGTTGGTGACCTGGGATTCATCCCAGTGAGGTATCTTCCAATCCTCCCAGGTGACCTCATTGGTGCGGATATGTTTGGCCGCCTCGATGGCGAACACCATACACTCCAACAGTGAATTGCTCGCCATTCGATTTGCGCCGTGCAGACCGGTGAAGCTGGACTCGCCAATGGCGTAGAGATTGGGGATATCAGTCAGGCCTGATTTGTCCGTGACGATGCCGCCACAGGTGTAGTGAGCCGCAGGCACAATCGGTATCGCTGATTGTGTAATGTCGATACCGAGTTCAAGGCAGCGCGTATAGATTGTGGGGAAGTGACTCTTGATGAATTCAGGTTCTTTGTGACTGATGTCGAGGTAAACACAATCACAACCCAGGCGTTTCATTTCATGGTCAATGGCGCGGGCAACAATATCCCTGGGGGCCAGTTCTGCACGATCATCGAATCTGTGCATAAATCGGCTACCATCGGGCAGTATGAGCGTGGCGCCTTCGCCACGCAGCGCTTCAGAAACTAAAAAAGACCTCGCTTCTGGATGGTAAAGGCAGGTGGGATGGAACTGGTTAAATTCCATGTTGGCGACCCGACAACCCGCTCGCCAGGCCATGGCAATACCGTCACCGGACGCCGTGTCGGGATTGCTGGTGTACAGGTAAACCTTACTGGCGCCCCCCGTAGCGACGATGACATATCTGGCGCGGAAGAGTTCGACGTGGCTACTTTCCAGGTTAAGCACATAAGCCCCAATACAGGCATTACCGGGCTGTCCGATTCGATCTTTGGTGATCAGGTCGACGGCCACGTACTTTTCGAATATTTCGACATTTTGATGGGTCGACAAACCCTGTTCGAGCTTTGAGGCGAGTTCTCTGCCGGTGGCATCCGCCGCATGAATCACCCGCCGGTGGCTGTGCCCGCCTTCCTTGGTGAGATGAAACTCCTGCCTGCCGTCGGGTTGGGTTTCCTTGTCGAATTCAACGCCCAGGTCAACCAGCCAGTTGACGACCTCGGCGCTGTGTTCAACTGTAAACCGGACTACGTCTTCATGACACAGTCCGGCCCCGGCATCAAGGGTATCGGTGATGTGAGATTCAATCGTGTCATATTCGTCCAGCACCGCCGCGACTCCGCCCTGGGCATAGTAGGTGGATCCCTCGTTGGCAACATCCTTGCACAACATGGCAATTGAATACGCCTGGGGGAGCTTCAGCGCGGCGGTCATTCCGGCTGCACCGCTGCCAATAATCAGCACGTCATGAGTATGAGTTTCTGTATTCACCGGTTTTTGACTGTTCTAATGCGACAAAATGGGCGCCAAGATTACCTAAATAGAGCGACCGAGGGAAATGGTGTTTCATTCTCCTGGCAGCCTGCGGGAGAAGACGAAGGGTGAGCGGTTGGCAGTTTGCCTCGTAAGCAATGGCATTGGTATTATGCACACCAAGAGCCCCTGATTGAGACGTTAATCAGGCGCTCTCCGGTGAAACTGACGTTGTTTTGAAGGTTTTTCAGAACTTTATATAGCTTTACGTAATTATTTGTATAAAAAGGGTGAGTGAGCGAACTATTGTGTCGATGAGGTGTCTATCAATTCATAGCTCGACCCTGCATAAAGTCCAAAGCTGTATTGGGGATTGATGTGATACCTCAAAAGGAGACGGACCAGCAATTAGTAGAACGGGTACAACGCGGAGATAAACGAGCTTATGATCTGTTGGTACTGAAGTATCAACACAAAATTGTTGCTCTGGTGAGTCGCTATCTCAGGGATCAGGATGAAGTTCAGGATGTGACGCAAGAGGCCTTTATTAAGGCATACCGGGCGTTACCGAGATTTCGAGGAGATAGCGCGTTTTACACGTGGCTTTATCGGATAGCCATAAATACAGCGAAGAATCACCTGGTGTCGCGATCAAGGAGACCTCCGAGTACAGATGTAGACATCGATGAAGGAGAATTTCAGGAAAACTCAGGTGCGCTGGCCGACATTCAGAATCCTGAGAATAGTCTTGCAACCGACCAGTTGGAGGCGGTAGTTTATAAGGCTATTGATGATCTAGCTGAAGACTTGAAAGTTGCCATAACTTTAAGGGAGTTTGAAGGTCTCAGTTATGAGGAAATTGCAGAGATTATGGAATGCCCCGTCGGTACGGTGAGATCAAGGATATTTCGGGCCAGGGAAGCGATCGAAAAGAAGATTGCGGCAATTGACCTTTGATGACGAAAAAGTAGTGACAAACAAGCATGACAGACAAGTAACATAGATAATTTATGGCAAACAAGCTTACACAGACAGTGACAAAGAGCCGCATGCAGGGTGAAACGTATATCCAACAGGGTGAAACTATGCTCTACAGGGTGAAAAATAAGTGACAGAAAAAGTTAAAGAATCCATTTCAGCCCTGGTAGACGAGGAAATCAGCGAGATCGAGTTGCATCGTTTACTGCGTCAGTACAGTGATGATCCTTCTATTCGAGAACAATTTGTATCCTACCAGGCCATTCGCACCGTGGTTCGTGGCGAAAATTCGCTTAACAGCGCTCAACATCTGGAATTACACCGCCGGATTTGTGCCGCAATTGACCAGGAAACTGTTCCAAAATTCTCCGGTACCCTGTCCCGGTCGACCGCTTCAGGCATTATCCGATCAAACTGGGCAAAACCGGCACTGGGGCTTGCAGTAGCCGCGTCGATGGTGGTTGCAGTGTTTGCCGGGTTCAATATCTCAATGACTGAATCGCGGGGTGGCGTTGAGGTTGCAGACGCTGATAACGAGGCGGATGTCGTTATCAACCCTTCCAATGTGAGAGATGCATTCAGGCAGGCGCCTGGTATTGATGCTCAAACCGCATCTGCAGATCTGAAAGATATTACCCGATCCCAGGAGGCTTTTAGCGCGGGCAAGAAAGATTTCACGGTGCTGCGAGAACTTGACCAAGATAAGCAAAGGCAATTACGCCAGTATCTGAACCAACATGATCGCAGCCGTATGAATCCTAATGAGCGAACGGTAATTTTCAAACAGCCGGCCAAGAAAAACTAGTTGTCGCAAGTCGACATGAGGAAGACTATTATCTCCCAGAACTGTCGATTTAAGTGTTGCGATTTGAGTGCTGGAAGAGGTTTCGAATTTTTAATGAGTGACAGTATTTTCCACAAGCGTTTTCGACATGAGCTTCCCTCAAGTATATTCCGACGGGAACCTGTGAGATGTCAGGCTTCAATCGATTTCCAATGGCCACTTTTCTTGTGAAAAATGCGCTGGGATACGCAGCCAGCCTGGCAATCATCAGTGTGAGTTTCGCGGTTCCTGTTTCCCGTGCTGACGCCACGACGGGTGCCGGTCTCTCTGCCAGTGAATGGCTGGAGAAAATGGATTCTGCATTGCACAATGAAACTTATAAAGGCTCATTTATTTACCTGCGGGGGTCCCAGTTAGATACCATTCAGGTTGTGCACCACATTGAAGATGGCAGGGAATTCAAACGCCTGACCAGCTTGAGTGGTGAAGAACGCGAAATCATCAGGGATAACGATGAAATTGTTTGCTATCACGTACCTGGTGCCAAGTTTGACCTGTCCCATGGGGTGCCGATGGGACCTTATTCACAGCATTTTAGTGAGAGTCTGAAGGCAAACCAGTCGATGTACCGCTTATCCCTGGTGGGTACTGACAGAATGGCAGGCAGACCGACAATCAAATTGCAAATCACTCCCCATAATCAGGATCGTTACGGCTATCAACTGTGGCTGGATGAAGCGACCGGTCTGCTACTGAGATCCGATTTAGTCAATCGCGGTCGTGTTCTGGAGCTGTTCCAGTTTACCGAAATCGAGATTGGACACGACATTGAACTTGAGCAATTTGCCTCGTCGCTTCCTGAGGACGCCATCAAGCATTTATTAACCCCGCCCAATCGGGAACTGGCAATGCAACCGCAGAAGAGAGACTTCCACGTTGCATGGGTACCGAACGGGTTTCGACCGGTGAATGCACCCGCAGCAAATCGAATGGCCTTTTCCGATGGTATCGCTACCTTGTCAGTTTTTTTTGAAGGTAAAGGCAAGTCAAATCTGGGTGACATGCATACATCAGTAGGTGGGACCGTCGTGTTCACCCGTACGATTAAAGGCTCATCGCAGCAGATTACGGTGGTTGGCGAAATTCCGCTAGCAACTGCAAGACGCGTGGCTGAGTCAATAGAACCAGTAATATACTGATCGCCGGTTCGTTTATGTCCAACTACGTGGGGCGGATCAAAGACCGGGACTTGTCCGGTCTCTGGGTCGAGTTTCCCCGAACAAGCTGTAATTCCTGTCGTAATAATTGTCAACAGGCTCAGTTGATTCGATTGCCGGAGCAGACCGACATCTGCCAGGCTGCAACCCATGTGGAAATATCAATGAGCAGTCCAAACCAGCTATGGCTGTTATTTAACTCGTTAATGCTTCCATTGATCGGATTCTTACTTGGTGCAACTCTGGCAAATCAACTATGGTTAGCTGAAGAATGGCTAACTGAACTGATAACCGTGGTGTTTTCTGTTCTTGGCATGGCTATAGGCATAATTGCCTGCAGGACGTTTTCGGTGCAAAGATTGACTATTAATGAGGTAGAAAGATGTTAAAAACAGTTCAGTCAGCAGTTCAGCCAGGAACGCACCTGTTGAATAGCGTGAGCCGCCTGATGCTGACGGGTGTTACGACGTTGGCCATTTTATTGGCACCTGATGCCAATGCGAGGTCGTTCCCTGAATTTACTGATCTGGTAAAAAAAGTTTCACCGGCGGTTGTCAACATTACAGCCGTTCGCGAACAACGCGCGCCACGACTCGACGGATATGACGAGCGTGACGTCCCTGATTTCCTACGGCGTTTTTTCAGGGACGGTCAGCCAAGGGCACCCCGACCTTCTCGTGGTTCAGGGTTCATTGTATCTTCTGATGGTTATATCCTGACTAATCATCATGTGGTTGAAGATGCGAAAGAGATCAGTGTGGCTCTGGGTGATCGCAGATATCGGGTCGCTGAATTAGTCGGAGCAGACCCTTCCTCTGATCTGGCACTACTGAAAATTGATGCAAAGGACCTGCCGACGGTTGAGATTGGCAGTTCCGAGGATCTTCAGGTTGGGGAATGGGTGATGGCGATTGGATCCCCCTTCGGTTTCGAATTGTCGGTCACCGCAGGAATAGTAAGCGCCAAAGGCAGAAGCCTGCTCGATGAGGTTGGTTATTATGTTCCCTATATACAGACTGATGTCGCGATCAATCCGGGAAACTCCGGTGGTCCCCTGTTGAATCTTGAAGGCAAGGTGGTCGGTATTAATTCACAGATTTACACCCGGTCCGGCGGATTTATGGGATTGTCATTTGCTATTCCAATTGATGTTGCCATGGAAGTGGTTGAACAATTGAAAGACAAGGGCGAGGTTTCCCGTGGCTGGTTGGGTGTCCTGATTCAACGCGTCGATCGCGACCTGGCTGAGTCATTCGGACTGGATAGAGCCCAGGGTGCATTGATAACCGAAGTTCTGCTCGATAGTCCAGCTGAACAAAGTGGATTGCGGGAAGGTGACATCATTCTGGAATTTGATGGTCGTAAAATCGACTTGTCATCAGACCTGCCCCACGTAGTAGGTCGTATCAGGGCGGATACAGTAGTAGATGCTGAAATTGTCAGGGACGGCAAAATGCAGACAATTGAAGTAAAAGTAGGGCTTCTACCTGCTCCGCAGGAAAGACTACCAGGTGAAAGAGAAAGGAGAACCTACGGTCGTCTCGGCATTGGTGTCGAAGACCTGTCACCAGAAACGATTGAGAGCCTGGGCGTCGACAAGGGCGTGTTGGTCACAATATTAGGCCAGGGCCCTGCCCGTAAAGCTGGAATCGAACAGGGGGATGTGATTACCACATTGGATGGTGAGAGCATTACCTCGGTCGCGCAGTTGCAGCGGATGGTTCAACAGTTACCTGCTGGAGAGGCTATTCCAATTCGGGTGGTACGGAACCAGACACCGGAATTCCTGGTGATCAAAATCCCTGAGTAGCCGGAATTCCATGCACCTCGTCGGAAGAGTCTGAGTATCTGCGGCCTTCCGGCCTAAATGGCGTATATTTGGTGTTGCGGCTGTTATTCCTATAGACTGCACCGCTTTGCGGTTTTTACGCCACGGCTTGAGACGGTACTGACCGGCGTCCTGGTCAGTTTTACCCATATTTCACATTCACAAATTCCTGTTTCCTGACAAGAACTGGTTAAAATGAACTAATGCCAGAACCAGAATACATAAGAAACTTTTCCATTATCGCGCATATTGACCATGGTAAATCGACCCTTGCGGATCGTTTTATACAAATCTGTGGCGGATTGTCCGAACGGGAAATGGCGGAACAGGTTCTGGACTCGATGGATATCGAGAGAGAACGTGGTATCACCATAAAAGCCCAGAGTGTAACTTTGTTTTACCAGGCTGATGATGGTCATGAGTACCAGTTTAACATGATCGACACACCCGGGCATGTGGATTTCAGTTACGAGGTTTCCCGGTCCCTGGCTGCCTGTGAAGGTGCATTGCTGGTAGTTGATGCTGCACAAGGTGTCGAGGCGCAATCCGTGGCGAATTGCTATACGGCTATCGAGCAGGGTCTTGAGGTCCTGCCGGTATTGAACAAGATCGATCTGCCCCAGGCAGATCCGGACTCCGTATGCCAGGAAATTGAAGAAATTATTGGTATCGATGCAACCGGCGCAGTTAGGGTGAGCGCGAAACGTGGCGATGGTATCAAAGAATTACTGGAAGAAATAATCGCGACGATTCCAGCCCCGCTGTCAAACCGGGATCAGGATGCCCAGGCACTGATTATCGATTCATGGTTTGACAATTACCTGGGCGTCGTTTCCCTGGTGCGGGTTACCCAGGGGCAATTTTCAGTAAAAGATAAAATTATCATGAAGTCCGTAGGCAAGACCCACCAGATCGATTCTGCTGGTATATTTACACCTAAACGACAGGAAACCGGGGTATTGAAAGCTGGCGAGGTCGGGTTTGTTGTCGCCGGTATCAAGGATGTTAAAGGTGCGCCGGTGGGCGATACAATTACCCTGGCAGCAACGCCTGATGTGCCGAACCTGCCGGGTTTTCAGCAAGTCAAACCGCAAGTATTTGCAGGCATGTTTACCGTCAGTGCTGATGATTTTGAAGACTTCCGTGATGCACTACAAAAATTGACACTCAATGACGCTTCCCTGGTTTATGAACCTGAAAGCTCAGAAGCTCTGGGAAATGGATTCCGTTGTGGGTTTCTGGGAATGTTGCACATGGAAATTGTTCAGGAACGCCTTGAGAGAGAATACGACCTGGATTTGATTACTTCTGCGCCGACGGTCGTCTTTGAGGTTGTTAACAAGAATGGAGATGTTACAAAGGTCGACAATCCTTCTCAATTACCGGATCCCTCAACGATTCAGGAAATGCGTGAGCCCGTTGTGACGGCAAACATACTGGTTCCCCAGGAGTATCTGGGTAGTGTTATTACCCTGTGCGTTGAGCGGCGCGGGGTGCAAAAAGATATGCAGTTCGTGGGTAAACAAGTTTCTGTTGTCTACGATTTACCGATGAATGAAGTGGTGCTGGATTTTTTCGACAGACTGAAATCAGTCAGCCGTGGGTATGCCTCGTTGGACTACAGCTTTGATCATTTTGAAACTGCTAACCTTGTCAGACTGGACGTTTTGATTAATGGCGACAAGGTGGATGCGTTAGCCGTGATTGTGCATCGAGACGATGCGCGTACAAAAGGATTTTCCTTAACTAAAAAAATGAAGGAACTGATCCCCCGGCAAATGTTTGATGTGGCTATTCAAGCAGCAATCGGCGGGCAAATTATTGCCAGACAAACGGTCAAGGCGTTAAGGAAGAACGTTACAGCCAAGTGTTACGGTGGTGACATCACCCGCAAGAAAAAACTGCTGGAAAAACAAAAAGCTGGTAAAAAGAGAATGAAGCAAGTCGGCAGTGTCGAGATACCCCAGGAAGCATTCCTGGCTGTTCTAAAGGTTGAAAAATGAGCATTAATTTTCCGTTATTCCTCGTATTGGCTACCGGTATAACCGGAATCATATGGGTCTTTGATGTCTTTGTTTTACGCCCGAAACGAGTTCTGGCTGCCGACAACATCCAACTGCAGCTGAAGGAAGAGTCGGAAGAAGCCGTGGCGAAAATTCTTCGAGAGCCAGTAGTCGTCGAGTACTCGATATCTTTTTTCCCTATATTACTTATTGTGCTGCTGCTGCGTTCATTTCTGGCTGAACCATTCCAGATCCCCACAGGCTCAATGATTCCTACGCTAAAGATTGGAGATTTTATCGTCGTTAACAAATTTGCCTATGGAATCAGGTTGCCAGTACTGGGAACAAAAATTATCCCGGTGGACGATCCGAAAAATGGCGAAGTCATGGTTTTTATTCCTCCTCATGAAGATGAGTATTTCATCAAACGAGTCGTGGGTATTCCGGGTGATAGGGTAAGATACGATGCCAAGAAACTGACAATTAATGGCGAAGAGCAGCCCCAGGAGTTTGTTGCCAGGATCCCGGCTAACAATCCGCGTTACCTGGTCTACAAGGAAGTACTCGGCGGTGTGGAGCACCTGATTCATGTCAACCGTTACCGTGATGACCGGGTGGAGGAATGGGTCATCCCGGAAGGGTACTATTTCATGATGGGTGACAACCGTGATCAGAGTAGTGACAGTCGGTTCTGGGGTCTGGTTGCAGAAGAGAACATCGTTGGTAAGGCTTTTGGTGTGTGGTTGCATAAGGAACCGGGTCTGAATTTCCCGGATTTTTCTCACAACGGCTGGATCGAGTAAGCAGAAATGCAGGGGAATCGGTTCAAAGGAGCGAATAAAGGTTATGAATTTTCCTGATCGTCAGCGCGGTATCGGATTAGCTGGATGGATGATCCTGGTACTCATGTTTGGATTAGTTATTACCGGCGGTGTCAAATTGTTGCCTCTTTATATGGATCACTACGCCATATCCAAAGTGTTCGATCAGCTGGCTAAAGAGCCTGGCATGGTCGAGAGAAATAAAAAAGGCATCATAACTGCCATTGACAAGAAGCTCAGGATTAACCAGATTCGCAATTTCCCCCTCTCAGAAAATTTAACGATCGAGTCAACAGAGCGAGGCACTAAAGTCACCTTGGAGTATGAAGTCCGGGTATCCTTAATACAGAATATTGACCTGGTTGCTTCTTTTGACAAGGAAGTTGACTTGATTTACTGACATCTTTGTTATGTATTTTTATGCATTTGAGGTCACGTAAAGTGCCATCCATACAGGACACTACATTTGATAAACTTCAGCGACGTTTAGGCTATACGTTTTCAGAAGGTGATCTTTTGACCCAGGCGCTCACACACCGCAGCCATGGTTCCAACAACAATGAACGCCTTGAGTTTCTCGGTGACTCCATTTTAAATTTCGTGATTGCAGAAGATCTTTACCTGCGTTTTGAGGCCGCTCAGGAAGGCAAGCTCAGTCGTTTGCGGGCAAAGATGATAAAGCGCCAGACCCTGGCTGAAATCGCGAGAGAATTTGAATTGGGCGATTACCTGATTATGGGGGTTGGTGAGCTCAAGAGTGGCGGGTTTCAACGCGATTCGATTCTTTCCGACACGCTGGAAGCGGTCATCGGCGCCATATTTCTCGACGCCCATCTTGATGTTGTCAGAGAACGTATCGTAGCCTGGTTTGCCAGCCGCCTGGATATTCTATCCCTGGAGAAGTCGTTCAAAGATGCTAAATCCCGTCTGCAGGAGTTTTTACAGGCCAGACAGGCTGCGTTGCCGGACTACCAGGTAGTGAAGACTGAAGGCCAGTCCCATGAACAGATTTTCCACGTTGAGTGCCGTGTAGAATTGTTGGCTGAAGCCGCGAAAGGGAAGGGAACCAGTCGCCGTGTCGCCGAACAAAGCGCTGCCTCGGTAGCCCTGGTTAATCTTGGAATAGAACACCATGACCGCTAAAAAGACGAATCCCCGATGCGGATACGTTGCGATTATTGGCCGTCCCAATGTCGGCAAGTCGACCTTGCTAAATCGCATATTGGGCCAGAAACTGAGTATCACCTCAAAAAAACCACAAACAACCCGGCATCAGTTACTCGGCATTAAGACCTCGAAAAATGCCCAACTTCTTTACGTAGACACCCCTGGCATACACGGCAAAGAAAAACGCGCTATTAATCGATATATGAATCGTAGTGCCAGAAGTGTCGTGCGCGACGTCGATGTCATTGTGTTTGTGACTGACAGAACACAATGGCAGCCTGATGATCAGGTTGCGTTTGAAAGCCTCAAGTATGCTGCCGGGCAGATCATAGTGGCAGTCAACAAAGTTGACTTGATTAAAGACAAAAAGACGCTACTGCCACATATCGCCACTTTAGAGGAAATGTTTCCAGATGCTGAAATTATCCCGATATCAGCTGAAAACGGTGATAACCTTGAGGCATTGGAAGAGCGAGTGGAATCGAGGTTGCCCTACGGGCCATTTTTGTTTTCCGATGAGCAGATTACTGACAGAAGTGAACGTTTCCTTGTCGCAGAAATTATCCGGGAAAAAATAATGCGTCAATTGGGTGAAGAAATTCCGTACGCGGTCACTATCCAGATAGAAAACTTCAAACAGATGGGTAAAACGCTTCATATTGATGCAACGGTTTTTGTCGAAAGGGATGGCCAGAAAGTAATTATAATAGGCGCAAAGGGCAGTAAGTTAAAACGCATTGGAACAGATGCCAGACGTGATATAGAAGCACTGCTGGATAAAAAGGTCATGCTTCGATTGTGGGTTAAGGTCAAGTCAGGCTGGTCCGATGATGAGCGGGCACTAAAGAGTCTGGGATATGACGACATTTAGCCGTGACGCCGAACTCACTCCAGCTTACATTCTGCATACCAGAAAATATCGGGATACCAGCCTGCTTGCTGATTTTATAACGGAAAAAGAAGGCCGGGTGACTGCTGTCATTCGAGGCGCCAGGGGCGGGAAAAAGAAAACCGGAGTGGTCCAGCCCTTTACACCACTTCTGGTTTCCTATATTGGCCGCGGTGATCTAAAGACTGTTACCAAGCTGGATGCAGGAAACTTTGATCCGCTCTCAGGCGAGAGTCTGCTCGTCGGCTTTTACGTCAATGAACTGCTGGTACGCCTGCTTGGCAAGTTTGAGCCTGTACCGGTTTTATTTCACGCCTACCAGGCACTGCTGCTGGATCTGGTATCCGCCGGTGTGTCTGCACCATCATTGCGAATCTTTGAGCTGACGTTACTCAGGCAATTGGGTTATGGGATCACTTTCGGAATTGATGCTATGTCAGGTGAACCGGTAAAGCCCGGTTGTTATTATCGGTACGTACCGGATGAAGGCTTTCACGAGCTCGTACACGATACCGAAAACGCCTCATACAAGGGAGAGAACCTGTTAGCCATCTCAAATGGTGATCTGTCCATACCTGAGGTTGATTCCTGTGCGAAAAAGATCATCCAGGTTTCGTTCGCCGTGTTGTTGGGGGGCAAGCCTCTCAAGAGCCGTGAGTTGTTTGAGATGTATCATTCAGGGACAAAACAAAAAAACTGATATTGACTGACATTTGTCTGCATCATCTTGATAAATGTCTCACGAGTTTGGTAACTCAGGATTGCCTGGTCGAGTGCCGCAGACTCGAGGTGGGGCCGCCGAGGCCAGGACGGTCTACCTTTGTAACCGCACTGTTAGTGGGCTTACGCAGATTCATCATACCGAGCCAACTATTCTCACTGTTTTGAAATTATAATATTGTCAGATCAAGGCTAACTTTGAGAATTAAAAGGCTTCGCAACATTCACGTACCATTCCCGTAGCGCCTTTATTTCACCGTTAGTTACGTTCAGGGCCTGACGGATGGCGTCGGATTGCAACATCCGGTCCTGTTTTGCCAGGGATTCCAGAGACTCTATGGCCCGTCCCAATCGAGGGACTCCACAGTACCGGCTCGCACCATGAATCTTATGAACCTGCCTGCGGAACATCTCCGCGTCCTGGGTTGTATATGCAGAGTTCAGGCTCTCGAGATCGTCCGGCAGGGAGTCCATCAACAGCTGCAACAACTCGTTGGCAAGGTCAGGGCGATGATTAGCACGGCGTAGTGCGAGTCGCTCACTAAATATCTCCCGCGGCTGATTGTTTTCATGCAACGAGTCGTGAATAGAAATACTTGTTTCAGCAGGGTCATCGGTTGATTTCAGCCAGCGGTTGAGAACATTTTTCAGGGCTTTTTTATCAACCGGTTTCAATAGCGCGTCATTTATCCCAAACTGTAGAATCTCTGTTGTCTCCTGCTCCGATAAGTGTGCTGTCAGGGCTATGATACGCCCGGTAAAGCCTTGTTCTCTTATCATTCGGCTGGTTTGCGTGCCTGAAATTCCGGGCAGCTGAATATCCATGAAAATCAGATCGAATTGTTCCAGCTTCGCTCTGGTTATGGCGTCCATGGGGTTGTTAACCGCGACCACAGTGTGGCCCATCTCCTCCAAAATCATGGTGAGCAGCTGGAGGTTCGCGTCATAATCATCAACGATGAGCAAACGATAATTCTCCTCGATTCTGCGGGTGTGGGCCTGGATTGTCTGGGTCAGTTGAACGTGATCAATTGGGTTCCTGAGTTGGTACCAGTTCTCCTGCTTGTAAAGGGTTGAGTTGTTTAACAGCAGGACTTTCGTCTGTGGATTTAACTTGTTGGTGATATTTGTAATGTCCTCATGCTGCTCGAAGCCGATGACACAGATTGAAGGCGTGCTTTCATTTTCAGAAATTTCTACTCCCAGATTGAATAACCGACTTTCGATGCTGTGCTGCTGGATATGGTTTTGAACGACGATTCGCGCGGTAGTTCCTTGCCTTGCACGCTGACCGGGAATCATGGTCGCGGTGACTGGAATGGACATTTTTGTAGCTTCGATGTTTAGAGCCGTGGAACCTATGAGTTGTTCCAGGCGAGGTAAACTGGGCCTGGAATCAGTCTGGTTCAAAGGTGACAGGTCAAATACCAGGCCTGTTGTTTCATTGAAGTTCACCTGGAGCATGAGTGTTTTCGCCCGCTCTATGTCGTAAGAGATGTCGTCAGAGATGGCGTGTGTCTCGCGCATCAGGATTCGTGTGAGTATAAAGTTAAACATCAAAGCACTTATTATTTCTGGCTTGCCTTCAAAGTCGAAAGCACACTTTTCATCAAAAACAGGAAACAGCAGAATCCCACGCTCTTCGAGCATCGGGTGCAGTAAAGCCAGAGTGTCATCAACAATCTGATGGACGTTGAATTGAATATTATGCATTCCGGCGTAACTGTATTGTTGCAATTCACGATTCAGAAATACTATTTGTCTGGCAACACGTTCCAGCTCTCCCAGACTTTCAGAAAGCCCTTTGTTATGGTCAGTGTCGAGTGCCTGTTGAGCGTCGACCACCTGTTGAGCGTCGACCACCTGTTGAGTGTCGACCACCTGCTGAGTGTACCGATTGACATAGCCGATCATTGACGACAGAGGCAATTCCGACAGGTGGGCCAGAACCTGCGACCACTGTTGTTCGAGTTGGGTGGTTGTTTTGAACTGGATAAGTGAATTTTTTGTGGCTTTGTTTTCATCTTCCAGTTCTCGAATGGTGTGTTGCAACTGTATCCGGATATCGTTTGCGGCTATCAGTTGTTCGGAAAAACTTTTCTGCAACTGGTAGTTTTTTCCTTCCAGGGTTGAGGCAAGATTCTGCACCGGGGTGCCGTCAATGAAGTTATCTGGATCCAGCCTGAGGTCCGGCTCTTCCAGTTCTTGATTGAGCTGTATGACAGGATCTACAAAGTTCTTGCGAATTTGCCGATAGGTAAAGCTGGTGGTAAGAATCAGCAGCGACAATACGAGCATGGCAACTGTAAACTGTTTGACACCCGTTGTGGTTAGTACAAACCAGAACAGGAAACTTCCTGTAATAAACGCGGGTAAGGTGATAAGAAAAAACAGTTCTTTATCGTGTCTGGACATGTTTTGCCGGTAGAGACATATACCTAAAATGAATTTGGTTAGATTAAGCTGATATTATATGAATCAGCCCGGTTCTCCTATCATCGCAATTCATTTGGGATATGCTACAAGAATAAGATGACAAACTACCCGACAATAGAGTCCTGCATCGGTGAAACGCCCCTGGTGAGATTGCAACGCTTGCCTGGCGATACCACCAACACCATCTTGGTTAAACTGGAAGGTAATAATCCAGCAGGGTCGGTTAAAGACAGACCCGCCCTGAGTATGATCAATGGAGCAGAGGCCAGGGGAGATATCCGGCCCGGTGATACGCTGATTGAAGCCACCAGCGGCAATACAGGGATTGCCCTGGCGATGGCAGCGGCAATAAAGGGGTATCAGATGGTACTCATTATGCCTGCCCATATGAGTGATGAAAGAAAGACCGCGATGACGGCATATGGTGCTGAACTCATTAGCGTAAGCAAGGAAGAGGGAATGGAACGTGCTCGGGATCTTGCCCTCGAGATGCAGGCCGACGGCAAAGGGGTTGTGCTGGACCAGTTTGCAAACCCAGACAACCCAAAGGCACATTATGATGGTACCGGGCCAGAGATCATTCGCCAGACTGACGGAAACATTACTCATTTTGTGAGTTCCATGGGCACGACTGGCACCATCATGGGTGTTTCGAGATATTTCAAGGAAGTGAAGCCGGAAATTGAAATCATCGGCCTGCAGCCTGTAGAAGGTTCAGCGATTCCAGGTATAAGAAGATGGCCAGCCGCCTATCTGCCCCGCATTTATGACAACAGGGATATCGACAGAATCATAGACATGGAACAGGGTCTCGCGGAGGTTACCATGCAGGATTTAGCGAAAGTCGAAGGTATATTTTGTGGCGTTTCTTCCGGTGGGGCTGTCGCTGCTGCTCTGCAAGTGAGCGAAGAAGTAGAAAACGCCGTCATTGTCGCCATTATTTGTGACCGGGGTGATCGATACCTGTCAACTGGCGTGTTCTCCTGATGATTCGTTAAATTTCATAGGATGAAAAAACCCTTTGAACCTTTCCGCGTGGAAATCACTGGACTGCATGCCGATGGCCATGGAATAACCGGGGATCCACAACTCCGCATTATCGGAGCGCTACCGGGTGAGGTGGTGACAGCTTTACCCATCACCGTGAAGAAAAAGAAAATTTTTGCAAAGGTGATTGAGGTCCATAACGCGAGCGCTGACAGGGTTGAGCCTCCCTGTCCCGGCGCAAATATCTGCGGTGGCTGCAGTCTGCAGCACCTTGATACACAGAGACAGATAGCACATAAACAGAGCCTCCTTGTACAGGAACTTGGCGATACCCAACCGCAGCATTTCTATTCGCCCCTTATGGGACCCGTCGAACATTACCGTTCCAAAGCCAGGCTTGGAGTCAGGTTTGTTGAGAAAAAGGACCGGGTATTGGTTGGTTTTCGAGAAAAAATGAAACCATTTATAGCTGATGTCCCTGGTTGTCATACGCTTCGGGAACCGGTCTCGGCGCTGCTGCCACAACTATCCGAATTGATTTCCAGTCTTTCTATTTCGCGATCCATACCTCAGATAGAAGTAGCGGTGGGCACAAGGTCAGTGGCACTGGTGTTTCGACATTTGGAAGAACTGCTCGAGACAGACCTTGAGTTATTCCGGCTGTTTTCTGCTAAATACGAAATCGACATCTACCTGCAACCGGGTAACGCCGAGAGTGTCTACAAGTTGTTTCCAGCTGACGAGAATGAGCGACTGGTTTACGAATTACCGGAACTTGACCTGTCATTTTCGTTCCATCCACTGGATTTCACCCAGATAAACCATTCGATTAATCGTGCAATGGTGTTGTTTGCGATTGACTTGCTGGCGCTGAACTTATCTGACCGTGTATTCGATGGATTCTGTGGAATTGGTAATTTTTCCCTGGCTCTGGCGCGTAAAGCCGCGTTTGTAACGGGGGTAGAATCATCCCCTGCCAGTATTGATCGAGCACAGGAAAATGCGTATCAGAATGGTATTTTCAATTGTCAATTCAAAGTGCAGGACCTGTTCGCTGCAGGCCTTGAAATACCTGGCCTGCAGGAGGCCAACAAGGTGCTCCTGGATCCCCCGCGGAGCGGAGCTTTGCAGGTCTGTAAAAAACTTGCAACACATCCGGTTGAAAGGGTAGTGTACGTTTCCTGCAACCCGGTGACGTTTGCCTCAGACGCCGCTTTTCTGGTTGCCAATGGGTATCGATTTGAAGGCGTAGGAGTCATAGACATGTTTCCACATACAACCCACGTTGAATCCATCGGCTGCTTTTCACAAAGTTAATTTATTATTCTATGGTTAAAGTCAGAGAGGAACAGCCGCTGCATTTTGATGGCAGTATCAACCTGGAACTATGGCTGGCACAACTCACAGAAAAGATTCCAGAGTTGAATCTCGCGAGGATTCGTGAGGTCTGTGATCTGTCTCAACAAGCGGAAGAGAAAGCCGTCTCGACCAACAGTGTCTGGGAAGAGGGCCAAAGCAGCTATAAAACCAGCCTCGACATGGCAAATATTCTGACTGAACTTCATATGGATGAGGATGGTCTGGTAGCAGCGTTAATTTATCGAGCTGTCCGCGAAAATCAAATTACCCTAAATCATGTCAAGAAAACATTCGGCGATAAGGTGGCCGGGCTGGTCGAGGGTGTATTACGCATGGCAGCGATAAGCAACATCGAATTAAGCTCCGATCAACCGCTCCTGGGAGAACGTTCGGACCAGCTGGAGCAGGCAAGGCGAATGCTCGTCTCATTGGTCGACGATGTCCGGGTTGCGTTGATAAAACTGGCAGAAAGAACCTGCGCCATTCGAAACATCAAAAAAAGTTCACCGGAAAAGAGGATCCGGCTGGCAAGGGAAATTTTTGAAATTTATGCTCCCCTCGCCCATCGTTTGGGTATTGGATACATCAAGTGGGAGCTTGAGGACATCGCGTTTCGTTATCTCGAGCCCACAGCCTACAAACGTATAGCGGCGCTCCTGGATGAAAAACGCACTGATCGTCAGGAATATATCGAGCGCGTTATTGAAACTCTCGGACAGAAACTGCAACTCGTCAGGATAGAAGCAGACATAGATGGTCGTGTGAAACATATCTACAGTATTTGGCGAAAGATGCGCAACAAAGGCATATCTTTCACCGAGGTTTATGATGTGCGCGCGGTTCGTATTCTGGTGCCAGAGGTTAATGACTGCTACAGGGTGTTAGGTGTCGTGCATAACTTGTGGCGCAATGTTCCCCATGAATTTGATGACTATATTGCGACACCGAAGGAAAACGGCTACCGGTCGCTGCATACTGCCGTCATAGGTCCGGAAGGTAAAGGATTGGAAATTCAGATCCGAACCCATGAGATGCACGAAGAAGCTGAATTTGGCGTTTGTTCCCACTGGCAATACAAAACTGTCGAAGATGACGCCGATGAACCTTCAGTCTATGAAGAAAGAATTTCCTGGTTGCGGCAAATTCTTGACTGGCAGGAAGAACTTGGTGACGTTTCCGGCCTGGCCGACGAACTACTATCTAAAGTGAGCCTTGACCGGGTATATGTGTTCACGCCGGATGGCCATGTGATTGATATGATGCCCGGGTCCACACCCATTGATTTTGCTTATCGAGTGCACACAGAAGTTGGCCATAAATGTCGCGGAGCGAAAATCAACGGTCGCGTTGTACCCCTGAACCATGAGCTGCGATCCGGAGACAGGATCGAAATCATCGTCAGTGATGAAGTTGAACCAAGGCGGGAGTGGCTACACGAACATCTTGGATACATCTCAACCAGTCGCGCAAGGGTAAAAATTCAAAGCTGGTTTGGCAATCGAACCAAAAACAAGAATATTGAAGACGGGAAAAAGCTACTGCTGGATGAACTTCGTCATCTGAGGATTGAACAGGTACGAGGGCCAAGACTGCTCAATGCTGTTGGCTACGAGAAGGAAAATGACCTGTTTGCCGCGATTGGCGGTGGAGATATCGATTCAATGGATGTCATTGAGGCTGCTACCAGGGTGCTGGAACTCGATGGTGCCAAACATCAGCTTAACTTCAGCTTTAAAGACGAACACAAGCCGATGGGTGAGCCCCTGGTTGCGGGAATGGGTGACTTTGCCCATATTGTTTCCGAATGTTGTAAACCGGTTCCCGGGGATTTCATTGTTGGTGTAATAGATGATGGTAATACGGTCCATGTTCATCGTCAGGACTGCATTCAGGCTTTGAGGGCAGACAGCTACGGACGTCTTATGCGTCTGAACTGGCAGGAAAATGTGCAACACACATTCCCTGTGACGATTGATGTTGATGCATATGATCGTGCCGGTCTGTTACATGACATTACGGGAGTTTTTTTAAAACAACAAACCAATGTGATCGCAATGAATTCTGTTTCAGATAAACTCAGCAATCGAGTTTCGCTGACAATGGTGATGGAAATCACCAGCCTTAATGAACTATTGCGGACCCTGGAAAAGATTGAGCAGCTACCTAACGTCATCACCGCTCGTCGGACTGTAGCGTAGTGTGGTTCCTAAAAATTGTGATAATCAATTCGATTTTTGAATTAATTGCTACATACATTAAATAATCCATGGAGAGTATTTCTTGAATATCATTTTATTAGGCGCACCTGGCGTGGGTAAGGGCACGCAAGCTCAATTGGTAACAGATAAGTTCTCAATCCCGCAAATTTCTACCGGAGACATGCTGCGAGAAGCGACAAAAGCAGGCACAGAATTAGGCAAGCGCGTTAAAGAAGTCATGGGTAAAGGTTTGCTTGTAACGGATGACATTATTATTGATCTCGTTAAGGAAAGGATCACTCAACCAGATTGTATCCGCGGTTTTTTGTTTGATGGAGTTCCGAGAACAATCCCGCAAGCACAAGCTTTGGTCGATCTGGAAATTAACATTGATACTGTGATAGAAATTCAGGTTCCCGATGATGAAATCATTGCCAGGTTGAGTGGTCGTCGGGTTCATGTAGGATCGGGGCGTATTTATCACTCTCGCTACAACCCCCCAAAAATCGAGGGTAAGGACGATGCGACCGGTGAGGACCTGATTCAAAGGGACGATGACAAGGAAGAAACGATTATGGAGCGGCTCAAGGTTTATCGTGCGCAAACTGAGCCATTAGTAAATTTTTATCAGCAATTGGCTTCTGTTTCGAGCTGTAATCTGGTGTATCGCGCAATTGATGGAATGGGTGATAGTGAAGTAATCGGCAGTAAAATTTTCGACATCCTGAGCTCGTTAAAATAGTCACTATGTCGCATTGTGACCGTTGTTAGTATACCTGGCATAAAAGGGGTCATGTTTGAATCGAAAACGTGCGATAGTTTGAATGTTGTTAGTTACGAACTACAGCGATGAACAAGGGTAAGTGTCGCTGTTGTTTTTGTCATTCAGTGAAGAACTGACAAAAAAATCCTTAGAACTTTTTTAACTCAAACGAATAAAACATTGAAAAAGTTACAATTTTTTAAAAAAAAGGTTCGCAATATGAAATTTTTTTTTCTAAACTTCGTTACGTAATTTCAACTGTATACATTTATTCTTCACTGTGTTTAAAAAGTGTTTAAAAAAAGTGTTAAGAAAATGCTAAAAAAGTGTCTAACACAACTGCCGAGGAGATGTGATATAGCTGCTACTGAAATTGCTGTACTGATGTTAGGTTCATTTTTCCAAACGTAAGAATAGGAGTGATAACGTGGTTGCAAAAAAGAAAGCGAAAAAGGCGGCTAAGAAAAAAGTTGCCAAGAAAAAAGTAGTTGCTAAGAAAAAAGTAACAGCTAAAAAGAAACCGGCAGCTAAAAAGAAAGCAGCCAAGAAAAAGGTTGCCAAGAAAAAGGTAGCCAAGAAAAAGGTAGCCAAGAAAAAGGTAGCCAAGAAGAAGGTTGCGAAGAAAAAGGTAGCTAAGAAGAAGCCTGCTAAGAAAAAGGCCGCCAAGAAAAAGCCAGCAGCTAAGAAGAAAGCTGCCAGGAAAAAGGCTGCTAAAAAGAAGTAAAACCTGCAACTGCAAAAAAAAGCCCTTAATTTAAGGGCTTTTAAGTGGTTTTTACTGTGTTTTAGCCTTGGATCTTCCGGGGCCTTGGTTTACGGGGCCTTGGTTTTACGAGATAAGTCCCCGGGTGAATTCATGTTCTCGAAAGCCCTGCCAGTCTCCCTGACAGGCACTGCGATCCCTTCCAGTAACTGCAGCCATCCTTTTACAGAATGTCTGCCTGATGCCAGATAATCGGAAATAGTCTGTAGGGCGCTTACCAGCACCAGTGATACCAGAGGTTCAAGTTTACCGTTGGCTTCTGCTGTAACTGCCTGATGGGTATCCATATTGTCGAGTAATAGGGAGACTATATTCATGGGCAGAAAAGGCATATCGGTAGGGACGATGAAACAAACTGGCGTGGTAACTCTGCCAGCGGCACATAGTATACCCGCCAAAGGACCGGGGTAATCAGGAAGGGAATCTGTAACAACCGGGAAGCCGAATTTTTCATACTGATCAATGTTTCTGTTACAACTGATCACAATGGTCTCAACTTGTGGACGGATCCTCGTGAGTACATGTTGGATGAGTGGTATTCCATCAAATTCGACCAGACCCTTATCCTGATTTTTCATTCGACGTCCCTGGCCACCGGCAAGTAAAATGGCAGTAACATTGTTATTCATGTTGGTGAATTCTTTCGTCGTGTGAGAAAGGTTAACATCGAATTGGCTCTGCTTTGATGAATTGGCTCTGCTTTCACAAAGTGGATCTGTGACGCATTGTAACCGTTTATCACCCGGTCTAAAGAGAAAAAAAATAGGTTAAGTTTGACAAAAATCAGATTCGAACCGCTTACTGTAAACAGTGAGCTGGCTAAAAAAATACCTGACTTCGTCGTCCGGCCATCACAAATGGAGATGGCGGCGCTGATTGAAGAGGTGATAAACGGACCCGGTCATGGAATCATTGAAGCAGGCACCGGCACGGGAAAAACCTTTGCCTACCTGTTGCCTGCCATCGCTTCCGGTAAACGGATAATTATTTCCACGGGCACCAAAAATCTCCAGGATCAACTTTTCTATCAGGACATACCGCTGGTCAATCGCAAACCTGGCATAAAAACAGCGCTTTTAAAAGGCAGGGCAAACTATTTGTGCCCACACAGGCTGCATAAAAACCTCACCAGCATCAACAGGCATGTTGGGAGTGCGGTACTTGATGAGTTGGTCAGGGTTAGTGATTGGTCACAGCAAACCAGAACTGGTGATCTAACGGAGTTACTTGATGCAGGTGGCGCCGGTAAGGTCGTCTCACTGGTTACCAGTACCACAGACAACTGCCTGGGATCGGAGTGTAATTTTTTTGATGAATGTCCGGTTTACAGGGCGAGAGCCCAGGCAAATTCAGCTGACCTGGTGGTGGTTAACCATCACATTCTGTTTGCTGATGCAGCGATGAAAGAAGATTCCCTGAGTCCGCTGCTGCGGTCAGCGGAACTGATCATTGTTGACGAAGCCCACCAGGTTCCCGACGTTGCCCGAACGTTTTTTGGAGAGCGGATCAGTACCTGGCAACTGCTCGAACTGGTTCGCGATGTATTGGCAGAACAGGGTCTTTTTGGAAATGATGACCCGGAGTTAATCCGCCGGGCACGGTTGGCTGAAGCATCGGTTAAAGATCTGGTGGGAACGTTCGACGTGCCTGAGCTGACTCTTGACCAGTTGTTACATAAGTCCAGTGTCCGGGATGCTCTCGAAGATGTTGATGTGACACTAGCCAACCTTATTCGACATCTACAACATACTTCGGTTCGAAGTGCAGGATTCAGCAACTGTTACTTACGGGCCATGAGGCTGGCGGATTTATTTACCTTGTTAACGGAGGGTCGTGATGGTGATGATGGATATGCGCACTGGATCGACAGGCAGGTATTTGACGGGGGACGGTCCGGGTTCATGATACATCTTTCCCCGATTAACATCGCGCAACATCTGGCTCCACTGATTGAAGATGCCAACCGAAGCTGGCTGTTTGTTTCCGCCACCTTGTCCGTTGCTGAATCTTTTGATCACTTTAGAGCCTCACTTGGTATCGGCAACGTGGTTGAAAAGAAGTTTGAATCTCCGTTTGACTTCTTGCAGCAGGTGCAGGTCTATGTGCCCGAGCATCTGGCTGATCCCGGTAATGACAGTCACACTCAAGGCTTGTTGGCGGCGACACTCCCCTTAATCAGGGCATCTAGCGGCCGAACCTTTTTCCTTTTTACCAGTCATCGGGCATTGAGGTTGGCGGCTGAACTGTTACAGCAGGAAGCCGACATTGTTTTTCTGCAACAGGGCGCGATGCCAAAAAAGTTGTTGTTGCAAAAATTCCGGGAAATACCACGTTGCGTGTTGCTGGCAACCCAGAGCTTTTGGGAGGGAGTCGATGTCAAAGGTGCCGATTTACGTTGCCTGGTGATTGATAAGTTACCTTTTTCAAGCCCAGATAATCCCATGGTTCAGGCGCAACTGCGCGCCATTGAATCATCCGGTGAAAATGGTTTTAGAAAATACACCCTGCCAGAAGCGGCAATTTCCTTGAAACAGGGGTTTGGACGGCTAATTCGGCAGGAGTCGGACCGCGGGCTGTTTGTTCTGGGAGATACAAGAATAAACACCCGAAGCTACGGTAAAATACTAAAACAGAGTTTACCCCAAATGAAGTGGATACAAAGCCAGCAACAGGCCGTTGACTACATGATGAACTTATCTTAATCAGAGGTTCCCTAAGAAATTCCCATGAATGTCCTTGCCATTGATACATCGACAAATGCCTGTGTTCTTGCAGTTTCAACTGGCCGGCAGCTTTTTGAAGATGCCGAGATTGTTGAGCGTACCCATAGCAAAGTGATCCTGCCTCGAATTGTTCGCCTCTTGTCGGAAGCTAAGCTGGCAAACAGCGAACTGGACCTGATCGTGTTTGGCCAGGGTCCTGGTTCCTTCACCGGATTAAGGATCGGCATCGGTGTTGTTCAAGGTCTTGCTTTCGGGCTCGAGATACCCGTGGTGGGAATCTCGAGTATGGCATGCCTGGCACAAAATGCTTTTCGAGTTAATGGTCATAAGCACAGTATCGTTGCACTGACCGCCCGCAAGCAGGAAGTCTATTTTGGCTCTTATTCAATTAAAGACGGCTTTGCCGTCGGCAATGGTACAGAAGGCGTGTTCGAAGCTGATGAAGTGCCGAAGCAGGAGAAGAATAAAAACTGGATAGGTATCGGTAGCGGTTGGCAATTGAAGACCCGGTTGCAGCAGGGCGTGCAGGTTACTGTTGGGGATATTTACCCGAATTTTTACCCAACGGGACGGGATCTGGTTGATCAGGGACTTGATCGGCACAATCGTGGTCTTTCAGTATCAGCTCAACAAGCCAGGCCCGAATACCTGCGCGAACAGGTTGCAAGTGCGAAACCCCGGCAATGAGCAGATTCGTACTTGTAAAGGATGAATATGGCTACGGAATAAAGGATGTGCTTGTTTCCCAACATCCTCTCAGGGTCGACTTTCTATCCTCTGAACTCCACTATCGCCGGTACCATGGCGGTAAGAAGGAATTGCTGCTAAAGGCAGTCGGCGCGCGGCCGGGGTTAACGGTCTGGGACTGCACTGCAGGGTTGGGTATCGACAGTTTCCTGATGGCGAGTGAAGGTTGTGAAGTGACACTGTTCGAGCGTTCCACGGTCGTAGCGATGCTGCTTGAACAAGCCCTGACCTCAGCCAGTGGCGAAGTGAGGGAAATAACCGCACGGATGAAGCTGATTAAGAATGATGCCGTCAATTACTTGCAGAATATTGTCGAAGCGCCGGATGTGGTATTCATTGACCCGATGTTCCCGTCGAGAAGGAAAAGTGCCCGGGTGAAGGGTGGGATGCAGATCCTGCAGAAATTTATCGGTAAGGACGAAGACGCCAGTGAGTTGGTGCGATTGGCTCTGCAATCCCGATGCCCAAGGGTTGTCGTAAAACGCCCGATCTCCGGAGCAGGATTTGGCGACTTTAAGCCTGCATTCAGCTTGTCTGCGAAATCGAATCGCTTTGATGTCTTTTTGAATCCATCTGGCTGATGATCTTCATGACGTTGTATCGAACATCGTTGTCGAGAAACTTCTCTATCTGTAAATTCAAGGGTTCCAGACCTGGTCCTGGTGAGATTTTGTTGCCCTCAGTTACTATGCCATCCTGATCACTTAAGGTAGAGATAAACCGGGCGAATAAAGACTGGTCAAAAAATTCGGGAGAATTGATGCGGTAGATTGCGGACAGTTGATGCGCAATGCTTGCAGCAGATTTTTCCAGAACCTGCTTTGATTGCTGCTTCCCCTGAAACTTATCTTCAAACCTCTCTTCAAAAGTCTCTTCAAAAGAGTCCGGCTGCTTACTTTGTTGTGAGAATTTCTGCAACAGGGCGATGACAATATGAAATCGTTCCAGGGTGGGCTCTACGATTCCCCCAAGCTCCATCAGGCTGGCGTACTCATCCGTTGTTGGTGCGGGTGCCAGGACACCGTCGTTTTCAATGCTAAGCAGATCTAGTGTTGACATGATATCCAGTGTTTGAATACACCGGTTGGGAATGTCACCTGCATCGCAACTCAGGTAGAGTTCTGACTGGAGATAGGGGTACAAACCCTCACAGACCCGGCAGATCTCTGTTGTTGTAACGGTCGTTTCGAACTGGACGACCCGGGCGATCAGGGAGGCGAGAATAAATACATGGACCGTGTTATTTCTATAGTAGGTCAGAAATACAGCCATTTCTGCTGGCGCACGTAAAATGTCACCGAATTTGTGCTGATTTCTCTCGATGCCGGTAATTTTTTCAGCCTGGCTGATGATGTCCTTGCAGTTGAGTTGTGTCACCGCCGTACCAGCGTTTGTCGCACGCGCTAAGGTCCTGAGTACATTAACCTGACTCTCCAGTCGATGTTGTTCGATGGTTTGCCTTGGAGTACACAAAATAGCGGTAGCGACCAGATTTACCGGGTTTACGGTTACCGCATCATTAATTCGTGAGGCAAGCAATATGGAAAGTGTGGAGCAGGCCCGGGAAAAGTTTGCGTCATCTGCCGGAGATCCGCTGGTCTGATTGTCCCAACCCGGCAGATGCTGATCAAGAAACTTGTCCAGTTCTACCGGATTTCCAAAACTCACGGCCACCTTGCCAAAGGCATGCTTGAATGTGCGGAATATTCCAAATATATCAAAGATGGATTCTTTCTTCTTCGACTTCCCCGTGAGTTCGGCCAGGTAAGTCGATGCCTCCAAAATACGTTCATATCCAAAATACACCGGTAGAAATGCAATTGGTTTTGATGAATCCCGCTGAAAGCTGCGAGCCGTCATACTGAGCATACCCGTTCTGGGTGCGAGGGTCCGTCCGGTACGGCTACGGCCCCCTTCGATAAAGTACTCAACCGAGTATCCCCGGGTAAACATCAGGTGTATGTATTCGTCAAAAACTGCTCTGTAGAGGGCGTCACCGGCAAAACTTCGGCGCATGAAGAACGCACCAGCTCTTCTTAACAACGGGCCTACAACCGGTAGGTTCAGGTTCTCTCCAGCTGCTATGTGAGGGGGCGTCAGGCCGTTTAAATATAAAACGTAGGATAGCAGCAGGTAGTCGATATGGCTCCGATGACAGGGAATGTAAACGACCTCATGGGACTCCGCCAGCTGTTTTGCGGTGTCGATGTGGCTTACTTCGATACCCTCATAAAGTTTGTTCCACAGCCATCGCAGCAATCCGTAGAAAAACCGGATGACCCGATAGGATTGATGTGAAGCAATTTCATTGGCGTAGGCCATGGCTTTCTTTTCGAGTTGCTGCTGGGTCTTATCCTCTTCCCGGGCTTCTTCTTCAATGGCTTGCAGCACCGCTGGACTTGTGAGCATGGAGTTGATCAGTGTTCGGCGATGGGAAAGATCGGGGCCAATAATTGCCTGTCGTTGCCGATTGAAATGAACTCTCAGCAATCGGTGCAGCTTTCTCCTTTGTTTTTCAGGATCTGTAACACCGGCTGTGAGTTCCTGGAGGCTTACAGGTTTGCTGAACTGGACCAGGATGTGATTAGGATGAAACAGGGTAGCTAACAACTTCTTGAAGCGGCTGGTGACGGTCCAGTTATCGGAGAACAGGTTGGTGCCCCCAAAAAAACGAAACCGGGACAATCTTGACAGAGGTAGCCAGACTGGATTGATGTTCGAGTAAACGCCCCATGCGGGCAGATTGTTGCCGGAGGGTTTTTCTACCCATCCTGCCCTCCGTGTGACCGAGGAAAAAGAACGCGCGTGACTCGATGTCACTGATCGGCTCGATAGGTCTCGGTAGCTCGCTGTTGCGGCAGGCCTGGTCCAACACCAGCAGATCTGCTGTAGACTTGAAAGGCATGACATAACAGACGATGTCGTCGGCCTGGAGTTCGAGATGGTTTCTATTGCAGCCAAGAATGGTAGGCCGAATCCAGGTAAACAAAATGCTGCGAGCCACGCTAAATTGAAATGACCTCAGCTTAGCCAGCATCGTGGTTATGCCCGTTTTTCTTTCTGCACTCGCAACAATAACATGTCTAATGCTTGCCATCGAAAAGATCGCTTATGGCGTCAAGAGGATCGCGTCCGGTGATCTCGACCTCCCATATACCGGTATACTTGCGCTTTGTCTGTTCGATGATGGACTTGCTGGTAGCTAAAACCGTTGGGCGCATAAAGACCAGCAGATTTTGCTTCTCGTTGGAATGTGTGGTTCTCTTGAAGAGATAGCCGAGAAACGGAATATTCATCAGCAACGGTACACCACTTTCGCCCTCAATCGATCTGTCCCTGATAAGACCTCCAAGAACGATGACGTCGCCATCGTCCACCAGCACTGTGGTTTCAATTGTACGTTTGTTAGTGATGATATCTGACGCACCGGTAGTACCGATGGTGATACCACTGTCATCCACTTCAGATACTTCCTGGTAAATTTCGAGGCGAATCAGCTGACCATCATGGATGTGCGGAGTGACTTGCAGGGTCAACCCGACGTCTTCCCTTTCGATGGTCGTGAAGGGGTTTATAAGTCCACCACTACCCGTGGCTGAAGAACCGGTTCTAAAAGGCACGCTTTGACCGACAACAATTTTGGCTTCCTCGTTGTCCATGGTGGTGATGCTGGGCGTCGATAACAAGTTCACCTCACCGGTTTCCTGCAGTGCGCTGATAAGAAAAGCAAAGCTGGTACCTGAGGTGCTCCTTTTACCGCCAATGATGGTTGGGTCGGTGCCGAGATTCACATTCGCTGAGTCTTGGGTCGCAATGGCGCGGATAATGGACGTCAGGGTGCCAGATGGCGCTGTGGCTGCCACCGACCACCAGCTCTGTTCCAAGGTCCCGGCTGAACTTTTCACTGACCTCCACAATCACCGCTTCAATCATGACTTGCAAGCGTCGGACATCAAGCCGACTGATAATATCTTTCAGTTCAGCCATGGTCGTCGGGTCGGCTTTGATGATCAGGGCGTTCAAGGCGGCATCAGCCTGAATATTTGTTTTAATATTCTGACTGGACTTGTCACCGGCGCTCGAATCAGTGACCAGGTTTTTGAGTATGTCTGCCAGCTGGGTGGCATCGGAATGGGCAAGGCGAACGACCTGAATGGTACCCGCCCGGTTCGCCGGGACATCCAGATCGGTGATCAGAGACTCAATCCTGCTCATGGTTTGTGGTTCCGCTTTGATCACGAGGCTGTTGGTGCGTTCACTGGCGACAATCGTGACTCGATTGGGTCCTTTGGCACCTTTACCGATTTGTTCCGGGGCCAGTTTTTCCAGTAATGCCACCATATCCTCGACCCAGGCTTCCTTCAGAGGCACGATCTTTACATTGGTTGAGTCAGCGATATCTATCTTGGCCACTATCTCGGTTAGCCGGGCGATGTTGCTGGCGTGATCACTGACGATCAGGACATTAGGCTGGGACAGCGGGGCAATGACTGCGTACTGGGGCACCATGGGTCGCAATATCTTGACCAGCTCTGTTGAGGGGGAATTCCTCACCGGAATCACCTGGGTGACCAGTTCTTCACCCCTGATGGCCGAGTCAAAGTCGAGGGGATTCCCGCTTTGCTTGGCAAGCACCTGCTGAATGATCTTAATGACACCTCCGGATGTGACAGCCGCATAGCCATGCACTCGCAAGACACTCAGGTACAGTTCATAGATCGCATCCTTGTTCATCTCAATATTGGATATCACCGTGACATTCGGTGCTTTTACCCTGGGGTCAATGATGAAACTTTTGCCAGTGATGGCTGAAACCTGGGTTGTAAACTCCCGGATGTCAGCGTTTTTAAGATTAATCTTCCAGGTACTGTCGTCCTGGGCACTGGCATTGGGAAATGCAATGATCAGGAGACTTAGAAGTAACCAGCACCGAAATTGACACATAAGCAAACTTAACTGACCTCGTAAGAAATATGCCATGTTACCCTAATCCGCTGGGCTACTGTGGAATGGGGACGGTAATAAAAAATCGCCTGCTGTCGCGTTGAACTTCAACGCGAACTTTTTTTGCAGCGATAGCCTGGCTGATAAGTGCCTTGTCATTGGAAATATTGCCCACGGGGCGGCTGTTCACGGACAGGATGACGTCCCCTTGCCTGAGTCCGGCTTGCCGCAAGAACGTCTGGGAGATTTTTGAGTCTATTTGATAACCTTTCGAATCGCTTTTGCTAACAGGGACAATGCCTAACTCATTGAGGACTGACTGGGGATCCGAGTCGAGCCGTTCCTGGTATGCGTTGATCTCTTTTCTGAAGTCAGCTCCTCGAGCCTTGCTGCTGCTTCGGTTCCTGGCAATTTCTTCTGATCGCTTCGCGATTCTGTCTCTCACCTCTTGTAATCGAGCTGAGTTTGACGGTTGTGTAGTGGAGTTCCGTCCTCGGCTGTTCGAGCGCTGAGTCCACGGGGTTGAGAACTGGCTCAGAGAGCTGTCAGGAAACGTAAGTTTTTCGATTCTTGAACCTCTCTTGAGAAGAATATGGTCATCGAGTACCGCGTTGAGAATGGCGTTTCCGGGAAGCTGGTCACCGATTTTGAACAATTCACCACTTTTACCTTTCTGCGCAACAATCGCGCTCGAAAGCGTTGGATTTTTGTTTGTGAAAATGCCCTGGAGTTCCAGGTTCAGGCTGGTTTTTGGCGCATCAACGACGACGGGAGCGGCTCTTTCTTCAACTGAACCGAATAGATTCAATTGCCCCAGACCGTAATTTTCCTGGCTGTTAGCGGTTTTGTTGGGCTGAGCAATATTTTGTCCCGGGGTTATCTGGTTGTCCACACTTGCCTCGACAAAGAACAAGACTGCTTTTGCGATTATCAGACTCATTAGTATCACGAGTACAACGCTGGTGATTGTCACCAGTGTCTTATTGTGTTGATTGAATAGTTCAATCGTGCTCAAAGTATTCTCCGGATGATTTCCTGGGCCAGAAGACCTTTTCCTCAAACTCTAGCACAGTGTCCTGCATGCCTGTAGCAGAAGGTAACGGGAGTTTTGCCAGACTCAACAACCTGCCTTTGATAGTGACGGACATCCATCCGTCGGGTTTCAGCCGAATATCGACCACACTTGCCTGTTCGCGGTGGATGAGTAGCTCTACCGAAGAATCGACCAGATCCAGATCACCTTCCAGGGAGGGTAAGTCCCATACTCTGGTGCCGGGCTCGTTTAGTGACACAATTCTGCCGCCAGACCAGTAAACACGGCCCCCGGCGTCATTGAACAACCTGAAGTCAGTGGCAAGGTTGACATCGCGTACCTCGAATTCACCGGAGATGGTGTATCCCTGGGATCGGCTGACGTCGTTGATGTAGCGACTGCCCAGAGTGCCTCGCAGGTTGACTATGGCGACTCTCGAGTGGCCCAGGAGCGCTTCACCACTGAACTCGTGTGAATCTCCCGAGATGAGGAACTCCAGCTCAATGTCTCCGTAAACAAGCGACAGGGGATCAATCTCCCAGTGCAATGAGCTGATGGGGAACTGCCGGTATTTAAGCTCAGCCTGTCCGTTCCAGAGTGTTCCACTCACTTGATAGACCTGCAAATTTGGAATCGATACTTCATCACTGATTAAACGCCAGACAACAGCAGCGGGGGTTAATACGGCCATAAAAATGATGAAACTCAAAAGTGCGGCAACGAAATACAATAGTACCTTCATAAAATAATCATAAAATAAAATACTTCATAAGCGTTTATGCAAGCCAGTTAGCCGTTTTGACACCTTCGTCGGTGACACGAAACCAGCCGCCCTCGTCCTCGCCCTGCCAACCGCCTGCGCTACAGCGAATTTCTTTTGCAAAAAAGTCGAAGGCATCGACAGCGCAATCTTTGTCCGTATCCCACTTTGTTTCATTAGATTTGAACCAAACCGAGGTATACCCGCCCCTGGCTGCTTTTGACAGAATGACACACTCCATTTCTTTGCCGGTCACGCCCACGAGGTTGCAGATAATTGAATCCTTTAGCGGCCTGGACTGTTTTAGTTCAAATATCTCCGCAAGCCAGCGCAGTACATGATCGGTCTCGGTGCGATGAATATAGATCTCAAGGTCCGGGTATCGTTTACTCATTGCTGAGAGCCTCGTGGTGCTGTGGACATAAGTACTGTGGACATTGATGCTACGGATATAGGTGCTAATGACAAAGAAGCCGATTGAGGATTTGCTGATAAACATCGGCCAACTGGGCTAATTCCTCAACCGACACATTCTCGTTGACCTTGTGGATGGTTGAATTGCAAGGACCCAGCTCGACGACCTGTGCTCCTGCCGGGGCGATAAATCGACCATCTGACGTTCCACCGGAAGTTGACAGCTCTGTTTCTATGTTCATGATGTCTCTGAGAGATTGCTGGACAGCAGCTATTAACTCTCCGCCGACGGTTAGAAATGGATCGCCGGACAGCGTCCAGCTGATTTCGTGCTGGATGCCATGTCTGTCCAGGATCGCTTTTGTACGTCGTTGTAAATCAATCTGGGTTGACTCCGTGGAGAAGCGGAAGTTAATGAGTAACTCCAATTCGCCGGGTATGACGTTGGTGACACCGGTTCCGCTGTGGATATTCGATATCTGCATTGAAGTGGGAGGAAAGTACTCGTTGCCCTCATCCCAAACTTCTTCCACCAGTTCCGTGAGTGCAGGCATCGCTTTGTGAATTGGGTTTCGAGCTTCGTCTGGATAGGCAACATGGCCCTGAATGCCGATAATCCTGAGGTTGGCATGCAATGAACCACGCCGACCCGTGCGAATCACATCGCCCAGTCTTTGACTGCTGGAAGGTTCACCAATCAGGCACCAGTTGAGATCAATTTGACGTGATTGTAATTCCTCGATCACCTTACGGGTGCCATTGATGGCATCAGCTTCCTCGTCGCTCGTGATAAGAAATGCCAGGGTGCCTGAATGCCCGGGGAATGACGCCAGAAATCGTCTGGTCGCTGTAAGCATTGCAGCCAGGGACCCTTTCATATCCGCGGAACCGCGGCCGAAGAGTTTGTCTCCAATCAACGTTGGCTTAAACGGTGGTGTTTGCCAATCACTCAGGGGACCCGGTGGGACAACGTCGGTGTGCCCTGCAAATACAAAATAAGGAGGTCCTTCTCCATGGCATGCCCAGAGATTGCTTACCTCGCCAAAAGGTAAATGCTCCACCACGAAACCCATCTCGACCAGCTGCTGACTGATCAGCGTCTGGCACCCGGCGTCTGACGGCGAAATTGATTCTGCCTGGATCAGCTGCTTCGTCAGATCCAGCATTGTCTGCTTGTCACCCATAGTCGTCTGATACTGCTTCGATCTAGTTGTGCGCGTGCAGGGATTCGTTCAGCGCAATCGCATTGCGGTTGGTGCGACATTCCACTGTCCCAGTCAGGGAATTGCGAATAAACAGCATATCGTTCTGCCCGGCGAGTTCCCGGGCTTTAACAATCTTAACCGGATTCCTGTCTTCGTCGAGTATCTGCACGGCGGTGCCAGCGGTGATATACAAACCAGCTTCGATGGTGCATCGATCCCCGAGAGGAATCCCTGTTCCCGCGTTCGCACCCAGTAAACAATCCTTGCCAAGTGACAGGATAATTTTCCCGCCGCCGGACAAGGTACCCATGGTGCTGGCACTACCCCCTAAGTCACTGCCGGAATCCATAGTGACCCCTTGTGACAGGCGCCCCTCAATCATGTTTGGTCCCATTGCACCGGCGTTAAAGTTAACAAATCCTTCGTGCATGACGGTGGTTCCTTCTCCCAGGTATGCACCCAGGCGCACCCGTGCCGTGTGTGCAATTCGCACACCGCTGGGGACTACGTAATTTGACATCTTGGGAAATTTATCGACGCAGCCGACCTCCAGAACCTCGCCATTGGCTCGAGCCTTCAGTTGTCTATCAACAAGTTCTTCAAGGTCTACGGCGCCCTGACTGGTCCACGCAACATTGGGCAGTTGGGCGAAGATCTCCTCGAGATTTATTTCATTGGGTATTACATGCCGATGAGAGAGTAAATGCAGTTTCAAATAGGCCTCGGGTGTTGAGGTAATGGCACTGTCAGTTTCAAGCAGGCAGGCAACTCTCGGTTGGTTTGATTGTTGCATCATGCCGAGAATTTCCAGTTGTCGGCTGTCCTGTACAACATCAGCAAGACCTCCGATCAGTTCGTCAGACAGGTCAACGTTGCTGTTACCACCCTTGTAACCAAGTATTTCGCTGATACTGTCGACTTCAGCAGTCGTGGGTTTAAACACAGGCACCGGGTAGAAAACTTCGAGCCACTGCCCATTGTAGTTTCTTGTACCAATACCAAATGCAAAGCTAAACAGGTTAGCCATAATGAAGTTGTCCGATCAGTATAAAGGCTTATTATGACTTCTTTGGTGTGAGAAAGCAGGTGAATCTGGGTAAATGCCGGGCAGGCACCGCCTAAGATCTACTATCTGAATAATTTTTACTTAGGTTTCATATTGAGTAAACCTGATAACTCAACGTTTTGTGAGGCGAACCAAATTGGCTTTGATTCCAGTGTTGGTTTGTCACGGTTAGTTTAGGTAGGTGCTACTTTTTCCTGGATCTATCGAAAATAACCTTGCTGCAGAACAAATTCCCTGATTCGGTTGGCTGCTTCGACGCACTCATCGACTGTGGCGACCAGTGCCATTCTGACGCGATTCTCGCCCGGGTTTACACCATCCACGGTGCGGGACAGGAAACTGCCAGGCAGGACTTTAATGTTGGTGTGTTCGAGTAGCTGCTTTGTGAAGTCCAGATCGTTGATGGGTGTTTCTGGCCATAGATAGAAACTCGCCGGTGGTGCTTCCATGGGCCAGACTGGTGCCAGGATGTCCAGCACGGCGGTGTACTTTGCGCGATACAGGTCACGGTTGGCACGCACATGCTCCTCATCCTGCCATGCGGCTGTACTCACCTGTTGGGTGTGTACCGGCATGGCCGAACCATGGTAGGTGCGATACAACAGAAACCGGCTGATCAGGTTCGCATCTCCGGCCACATAACCGGATCTCAGCCCGGGCAGATTTGAACGTTTCGACAGGCTGTTAAAAGCCATGCAGTTTTTGTAGTCGGCTCGACCCATTGCGCTCGCAGCCTGCAGAAGTCCTGCCGGGGGTTTGCTCTCATCGAGGTAAATTTCAGAATAACATTCATCGGAGGCAATGACAAAATCATAGGTGTCTGAAAGCCTGATCAGGTATTGCATATCCGCATTGCTCATCACCGCGCCTGCGGGATTGCCAGGCGTGCAGATGTAGAGCAATTTGCAGTGCTGCCAGGTTTCCTCGCTGACCTGGCTGTAGTCCGGGTGGAATTGTGAATCCACGTGACAAGGGATGTACTCCGGCTGACTGCCTGCCAGCAGTGCAGCACCTTCGTAGATCTGATAGAAAGGGTTAGGCATGAGTGTCACGGAATCATCGCGATCATCCAGGACTGCCTGTGCGAATGAAAACAGTGCTTCCCTTGTTCCATTGACTGGTAACACATGGGATTCTGGATCCAGAGGATGTTCAGTGAGATTGAAGCGCTGATTAATGAAGTCAGCGATCGCTGTTCTTAGCTCTTGAGTGCCTCTGGTTGGCGGATAGGTACCTACGCCGTTTTTAATAATCTGCTCATCAGTCAGCAAGTCGATTAGAAAATCCGCAGTATCATGTTTTGGTTCACCGAGTGACAGGGGAATGAAACTGTGATTCGAACTCGGAGTAACACCGGCTAGCAATTCATTCAGGCGTTCAAATGGATAGAGGTGAAGAGTATCCAGTCGGTTGTTCACTCTGCATTCCTCTGGGTGATATGTTCATCCAGTTCCGTACAAAGTTTATCGATCAGCGTTTCTTCGTCGGCAATCACTTCACCGGCGTTACTGGTGATATAAAATACATCTTCAACACGCTCTCCCAGGGTAGAGATTTTTGCACTGTGAAGATGGATGTCCAGGTCAACAAAAATGTTGGCAATGATAGAGAGCACACCGGGTCGGTCGGGACAGACCACTTCCAGAATCGTCAGTTGGTTTTGCTTGTCATGGCTCAGGGTAACTTCAGGTCTGAAATCAAATGGTTTCAGCGATTGGGGCGTTCTGCGCCGGACAGGTATCTCGACGCGTTCCATCTGGATCAGGTGCTGCATTAGCAGGGTTTTTACCTGTTCTTGTCGAGTCGACAGAGGTCCAATTGGTTTGCCATTAGACTCCAGTACCACGAATGTGTCGAAGATCAAATCGCTATCACTGCTGGCAATCTTAGCATCGACGACGTCAAGCCCCAACATGCCGATGGCAGTGACGGTGGAGGCGAACAGGCGATCCATACCCCTGGTATGGATAAATATCTCCGTCGCCCCCTCATCATCCCTGCGGTTTGCAACATCCCTGATCAGGATGAGTGGTCCGTCGTTCAACTGGTGGTTGCGAATCGCCGAGGTATGCCAGACTATGTTTGAGACTGATTCTCGGACAAAATACTCATCATCCACACCCCCCCAGATTTCCAGAATCTCTTCCCTGTCTAAACCATGTTCCTCAAGCCGTTCGATAGCATGATCCTGGGTATCGGTGATATAGGCAGCGCGATCAACATAATTTTCCAGGCCGTGGCGCAGGGATTTCTTGGTTTCCACATAGAGCTGGCGCATCAGGGAAGCCCGCCAGCTACTCCACAAGGTCGAATTGGTTGCATTGATGTCTGCGACCGTGAGCGCGTAAAGGTAATCCAGGCGGACCTGATCCTGAACCAGCAAGGCAAACTCGTGTATCACCGACGGGTCAGAAGTATCCTTGCGCTGCGCCGTGCTGGACATGACAAGGTGGTTCTCAACCAGCCAGCAAACCAGGTTAGTGTCCCAGGTGCCGAGATGATGGCGTTTGCAAAATGCCGCGGCGATATCAATACCAAGTTGCGAATGATCTCCACCCATACCCTTGGCAATATCGTGGTAGAGACCGGCAATAAAAAGTAGTTCGATTTTTGGCAGGCGCGGATAAATGTGAGCCGCCACGGGAAATCTTTGCTCCTGGTTTTTGTACCTGAATCGCCGCATATTCCTGACGACTTGAAGTGTGTGAGCGTCGACGGTGTAGATATGGAACAGGTCGAACTGCATCTGGCCAATAATCCGCCCAAATTCAGGCAGGTAGGCGCCGAGTATTCCGTACCGTTCCATGCGTCGCAATTGGGATGAAAGTCGAGTCGAGGACTTGAGGATCTGAAGGAACATCCCGGTAACATCGGGATTGTGGCGGAAGCTTTCATCTATCAGGCCCAGGTTTTGCCGAATCAATCTGATAGTCTCAGCCCGTGTGCCTTCAATATTTGTATTGGTGCCAATATGAAAAAATATTTCCATAAGAGCTGGTGGATATTTATCAAAGACATCATCCCGGGTCACTTCGATGTAATTATTTTTAATCTGGAATCGTTCGTTAATAGAAATGATCCTGTCTCGGACACGGGATCGAATAATGGCTTCATCGAAATGTTGCAGGAGCAATTCACTCACTGCATTAACGGTCATGGCGGTCCGATAGTAAGCCTGCATAAACTGTTCAACAGCCAGTTGGTCACTGTCGACATAGCCGAATACCTTCGCGAGTTTTTGCTGGTACTCAAAAAGCAACCGGTTCTCGTCACGGCCGGTAATCAGGTGTAATCCGTAGCGAATCCGCCATAAGAGCCTCTCACCCTGGGTGAGTATTTCGTGCTCGGTCGCCGTGAGAAAGTTGAGGCTCACCAGGTCATCAAAACTGACAGGACCGAACTGCCGCTTGGCGATCCACATCACCGTTTGAATGTCCCGGAGCCCTCCGGGAGAAGTTTTGACATTGGGTTCCAGGCTATATTCAGTATGATCGAATTTTCTATGGCGTTCGGTTTGTTCCCTCGTTTTGGCCCGGTAGAAATCTTTTTGAGACCAGATTTTTTTGGGGTCCGTTGACTGTTTCACGCGATCAAACAAATCGGTGTCGCCGCAGATTGTTCGACCTTCCATCATGGCAGTAACCACCGTGACATCGAGCTGCGCCTGGACCTTACACTCTTTGACTGAACGAACGCTGTGACCGACTTCCAGACCAATATCCCACAACAGGGTCAGGAAACTTTGTATGTTGGAACGGTGTTTACCGTAAGAATTTCTTTCGAGCAGTATCAGCAAGTCAATATCAGAATGGGGATGGAGATCGCCGCGACCGTAACCACCTACGGCAACCAGTGAAATTCTGGTTTTTCTCCAGCTGGTGAGATTCTCATCCCAGCTGAAACGTTGCCAGGCCAATCGCAGTACAAGATCTGCGAAGGTTGTGTGCTCGTGAATCAGCGGTTCAACTTCTTCACCGTCGTAGAATCGTTTTTCCAGATTCTGCTTGAGCTCATGCAACGCTTTTTTGAACACAGGAGTGACTTGTTTTGCGCCCTCGAGTTGGGACTCGAGGCTTTCTGTCACCGGACGTAAATTTAGCATGAGGCTCAACCGCAGCGATCTATCGTGTCATCTCGACGATAGGTTAAGATTTCATACCCAGAATCCGTGACGAGAATGGTATGTTCCCATTGTGCGGTTAACTTGTGATCTTTCGTCACTACGGTCCAATCATCGGAAAGTAATTTCACGCCAGCTTTTCCCGCATTTATCATCGGTTCAATGGTAAATACCATGCCGGCTTTCAGCTCGATACCGGATCCTGACTTGCCATAGTGTAAAACCTGGGGTTCGTCATGGAAAACAGTCCCAATACCATGGCCGCAATACTCGCGCACAACAGAAAAACGGTTTTTCTCCGCATGGATTTGCGTGGCGTGGCCGATGTCGCCCAGGTGATGGCCTGGCTTGACCTGTTTTATTCCCTTGTACAGAGATTCCTGGGCAACCCGGGTTAGCCTCTGGGCAAGTACTCCGGCTTTGCCGACCAGGAAGGTTTTGCTGGTATCCCCGTGAAAGCCGTGTTTAATCAGGGTGATATCGATATTAATCAGGTCGCCGTGCTTGAGGGTCTTGTCGTCACTGGGGATACCGTGACAGACAACATGATTAACGGATGTGCATATTGATTTAGGAAAACCCCGGTAATTTAACGGTGCCGGAATCGCCTGCTGCTCATTGATGGTGTAGTCGTGACAGATTCCGTCCAGCTCACCGGTGGTAACACCGGGTTTTATATGTTCCTCGATCATTTCGAGTTGCTCAGCCGCGAGACTGCCTACAATTCGCATTTTTTCGATATCTGCCTCTGATTTGAGTTCTATGGACATTCGCTGGAGTCTTGGGTTGGAATCGGGTCAAAAAAAGTGGATCGAACTATACCAGAAAAAGCGTACCTGCCTCGGCACGAATATTTGTCCTGTCTTCATCTGTTCCCGAGATAAGATATTGGTATTCAAAGGCAGATATGTTATAAAGCGCGCCGGTCTGGGGGAACCAGATCATTGACGAACCATTCCTGCTGGGATTACCCGGCAGGAACTAACTAAAATTCTCACATATACCGACACATCATTCGGGTGCCCTCGATGCAGCAGCAGTCACAAACGCTGGGAAAGGGTTGGATGATGGGGTGTATGGAGGCTTAACCCAAAACAATTTCGGAGAAGTTATGTCTAGCGTATCCATGCGCGACCTGCTTGAGGCAGGTGCACATTTTGGTCACCAGACCAGATACTGGAACCCCAAGATGAACGAATACATCTTTGGTGCCCGGAACAACATACACATTATTAATCTTGAGCAAACTGTACCTGCATTGGATGAGGCGTTGTTTTATGTGCGCAATGTCGCCTCTAAACGCAACAAAATTTTGTTTGTTGGCACTAAAAGAAGTGCCGGCAAGGTCATCAAAGAACAGGCCGAGCGATGTGGCATGCCCTACGTGGACAAGCGATGGTTAGGCGGTATGCTGACCAACTACAAGACGATTCGGCAGTCAATACGGCGCCTGCGTGATCTCGAGGAACAGCAGGGAGATGGGACATTCGAGAAGCTCACTAAAAAAGAAGCATTGCATCGACAGCGAATGCTGGACAAGCTTGAGAGAAGTCTGGGTGGTATCAAGGACATGGGCGGACTACCTGATGTGTTGTTCGTTGTTGATGTTGACCACGAAAGAATTGCGATTACCGAGGCCAATAAACTAGGTATTCCCGTCGTCGGGATCGTTGATACCAACAGTAACCCTGAAGGCGTGGATTACGTTATACCCGGCAACGATGATGCCATTCGATCCATTCGCTTGTTTGTACAGGCATTAGCGGATTCTATTTCGGAAGGCAAGGCTGAGTTTGAGGGGCCAAGAAGCGTGGATGAGTTTGTTGAGGTCACGGATCAGGCTGCAAATGATACCGTTGAAAAAGCGACTGAGACTCCAGCAACTGAAGCACCCGTAACTGAAGCACCCGTAGCTGAAGCACCCGTAACTGAAGCACCCGTAGCTGAAGCACCCGTAACTGAAACACCGGTCGCCGAAACACCTGCAGCTGAAACACCAGCGGTTGAAACACAGGCACCGACTGCAGACACCACAGAGACATCGGTTGCTGAAAAAGCAGTCGAGGAGGCAGCTGCTGACGGCGATACTGACACCCCTGCTCCCAAGGAATAACCGTAAGAAAATCGGTCAGTAAGACTGGCGAAAAGAGTAGGTGTTATCAATTTTGGGGACAGATGCTGTCCCCATTTTAGTATGAGGAAAATTATCATGGCTGCAATTTCAGCATCAATGGTTAAAGAACTAAGAGAACGTACTGGTCTGGGTATGATGGATTGCAAGAAAGCGCTGGTTGAGGCTAAAGGCGATGCTGAGTTGGCAATCGAAAACCTGCGCAAATCCAGCGGTATGAAGGCTGCAAAAAAAGCCGGTAGAACCGCCGCGGAAGGAACCATAGGATCAAGGAGTGAAGATGGTAACGCCATCATGGTTGAAGTGAATTGCGAAACCGATTTTGCAGCACGGGATGAGAATTTTGTCCGATTTGTCGAAACCGTGACCAATGCGGTATTTGAGGCCAGGGAATCTGACGTCGAAAAGCTGCTCGCCGATGGTCTGGAGAAAGTGCGGGAAGAACTGGTGCAAAAAATTGGTGAAAATATTTCTATTCGCCGTGCAGCAGTCGTCGAAGGGAATGCAACCAGTTATATTCACACCACGGGAAAGATTGGTGTCCTCGTCAGCCTGGATGGCGGTTCTGAAGATCTGGGCCGGGATATTGCGATGCATATTGCCGCCGTTAATCCACAGTACCTGCAGGCAGATGACGTGCCCGAAGACGTAATTGCGAAAGAAAAGGATATTTACGTGGCTCAAGCCAACGAAAGTGGCAAGCCGCCGGAAATCGTTGAAAAAATGGTCCAGGGTCGAATTCGGAAATTCCTGGCAGAAATCAGTCTGGTGGACCAGCCTTTCGTTAAGGACGCTGATATTAAAATCGGCGCACTTCTAAAAAAAGAAGGTGCGACAATTACACAATTCACACGTTTTGAAGTCGGTGAAGGAATCGAAATAGCAGAAGTCGATTTTGCAACAGAAGTTGCCAGCCAGTTAAAAGAAGCTTAATAAAACATCAGGGCGACGTTTTTCATGCCAGGCAAAAGCACCCCATTGTATCGCAGGGTTCTACTTAAACTCAGCGGCGAGGCCTTAGGTATTAAAGGTGCGGGGATTGATCCGAAAGTACTGGATCAAATGGCGCTCGAAATTGGCCAGCTTGTTGGTATCGGCGTCCAGGTTGGACTGGTGATCGGCGGCGGTAATTTATTTCGCGGCGCGGCACTTAATGCAGCCGGTCTCGACCGGGTGACGGGTGATCATATGGGCATGCTGGCGACGGTGATGAATGCGCTGGCGATGCGCGATGCCCTCGAACGAGCAAGAATTCACACCGTTGTCATGTCAGCTATTCCAATGAGTGGTGTCGTCGAACACTATGATCGCCGTCTGGCGATTCGCCATCTTGAACAGGGTGATGTTGTGCTCTTTTCAGCCGGAACCGGAAATCCCTTTTTCACCACTGATTCTGCGGCCTGTTTGCGTGGCATAGAAATCGAGGCGGATATTGTCCTGAAAGCGACCAAAGTTGACGGCGTTTACTCCGCTGACCCATTAAAAACCCCTGGTGCGACAAAATACGACAAATTAACCTATGATGAGGTGCTGGAAAAGCAACTCGGTGTGATGGACTTAACGGCTATTTTACTTGCTCGAGACCATAATATGCCCCTGAGGGTATTTGCAATGGGGCAGAACGGTGCGCTGGTTAACGCGATTGTGAACAATAACGAAGGCACACTCATTGAGAGCTCAAGGCTTTGATTGGGCGCTGAGGGCTTTGACTGAGAGCGGAAGGCTTTGATTGGGAGCGGAAGGCTTTGATTGGGAGCTGAAGGCTCTGACGAAAGCAAATTTAACAGGGGATAAAAGTGCTTGAAGAAATCAGGAAAGATGCTGAAGAGAGGATGAAAAAGTCCCTGGCATCCCTTGGTACCGCGTTTGCCAAGATCCGAACGGGAAAGGCGCATCCGAGAATACTCGACGGAATCTTAGTCGATTATTATGGCAATAACACACCATTGAACCAGGTGGCCAACATCACAATTGAAGACGCCCGTACCCTGGCGATAGTGCCCTGGGAAAAACCGATGATTCCCGTCGTTGAGAAGGCGATATTAAAATCAGACCTTGGATTAAATCCTTCCACCAGTGGTGACAAAATACGACTGCCGATGCCGCCGCTGACAGAGGAAAATCGTCGGGATCTGGCTCGAATAGCGAAACATGAAGCTGAAAACGCTCGGGTGGCGATACGCAACATCCGCCGGGATGCAAATTCCGATATGAAGGATCTTCTAAAGGAGAAAGAGATTTCCGAAGATGAAGAACGGCGCGCTATTGACGTGATGCAAAAGCTGACAGATGCAAACATAAAAGAAGTTGAAAACACGTTAGTGGCTAAAGAAGCTGATCTGATGGAGATTTAGGCGGGTTGCCACGATGTTAAAGCAGCGAATTGTCACCGCACTGATTCTTATCCCCATCGCTATCGGAGGTGTTTTTTTTCTTCCGACCCAGGCATTTACCGTGTTTATAGGCGCGGTGCTGACGATTGCGGCCTGGGAATGGGCCAATTTTGCCGGATTTGAAGGTTCAAATCGTTATCTGTACGCCTTGTTTATTGCTTTGCTAATGGGTGCGTCATCCTTTGTCAGTGCTGAACTGCTGCTAATCCCCGGTGTAATCTGGTGGCTGGTGGCTTTCGTTCTCGTTGTGAATTATCCACAAATGTCCAACTGGTGGTCTTCTAAGGCTGCTATCAGTCTCATGGGGGTTTTCTGTCTGGTTCCCGGGCATGTCGCCATGGTGACTTTAAAACAAACTACCGACAGCAGTTTCCTGATTCTTTTACTGTTCTTTTTAATCTGGGGCGCAGATATTGGTGCTTATTTCTCTGGCAAAGCTTTTGGCAGCAAAAAGCTTGCGCCGAAGGTCAGCCCGGGAAAATCATGGGAGGGGTTTTGCGGTGGTTTGCTGTTCGCAACGCTTATCGCCGTTGCCATGTTGATGTGGCTGGGCAGACCGGATTTACAGTCCATCGGGGGTGTTATCTTTCTTGTGGGTTGCGTGGTGATCATTATGGTTTCTGTACTGGGTGACCTGGTTGAAAGCATGTTAAAGCGCAACCGGGGTATTAAAGATTCAAGTGGATTGCTCCCTGGTCACGGTGGTGTGCTGGATCGTCTGGATAGTCTGCTTTCTGCAGGTCCTGTTTTTGCACTGTTTATCGTCGTGTTTGGGTGGTCCTGATGACGACTGCGGCAATCCAAAGCGTGACTATCCTCGGATCGACCGGCAGCATTGGCCAAAACACCCTGGATGTGATCAGGCGGCATACCCGTCGATATTCGGTATTCGCCCTGACAGCTAACACCAGCGTGTCGGCATTGTTTGACCAGTGTAAAGAATTCAAGCCACGCGTTGTCGTGATGCGGGATGAAAAAAGCGCGGCTGATCTATCTGCAAGACTTTGTAATGAGGGTTGTAAAACAGAAGTTTTAACAGGCGCGGCGGGTCTGTGCGAGGTTGCCAGTCGTTCAGAGGTCGACATTGTGATGGCAGCAATAGTCGGTGCTGCCGGGCTGGAATCCTCCATGGCTGCTGCGACCAGTGGTAAAAAATTGCTTCTGGCGAACAAGGAATCCCTGGTGATGTCTGGTGCACTCTTCACCAGGGCCTGCGAAGAAAATGGTGCGACACTGTTACCCATTGACAGTGAGCACAATGCAATCTACCAATGCCTGGCGAACGGTGCAAAAGGGTTTGCGGAGGGGATCCGCAAGATCCTCCTGACCGGATCCGGCGGTCCCCTGCTCAGAACGCCAATACCGGAACTGGTTGATGTTTCTGTGGCCCAGGCCTGCCGACATCCGAATTTCAGTATGGGCCGCAAGATATCCGTGGATTCAGCGACGATGATGAATAAAGGCCTGGAACTCATTGAGGCTCGTTGGTTATTTAACGTGCCGTTATCCGGTATTGAGATTGTGATTCATCCACAACAGATCATTCATTCCATGGTGGAATATGTCGATGGCTCTGTTGTGGCGCAAATGGGCAATCCGGATATGCGAACACCCATTGCACATGGGCTGGCGTGGCCGGAGAGGGTAAGTTCCGGCGTCGATAGCCTGGATCTGCTTACCATGGGTCGATTTGACTTTGAGCCCGTCGATCGTCAGCGTTTTCCCTGTGTGGAACTGGCGGAAGCCGCTGCGGAGGGGGCTGGGAGCCTGTCGATTTCGCTTAATGCAGCCAATGAAATTGCCGTTGATGCATTTTTACGTGAACTTATTCAGTTTACGGACATCCCAATCATCATCGATCAGGTATTAAATCAGACAAAGGGCGAGGCAGTATCAACAATTGCAGATATTATCGTAGTGGATGCCGAAGCAAGATCAAAAGCACTCGAAAGCATGAAGCTTCGCAGTCGGTCATAGTGTAATAGGTGGTGATGTTTGATTTCGGCAGCAGTTGGCAGATGAGATGGGAATAGTATGATTGAGTTCTTACAGAGTGCCCTGGCACTCATCGTTACGCTCTCGATTTTGGTAACGATCCATGAATTCGGCCATTATTGGGTGGCACGACTGTGTAATGTCCATGTGCTTCGATTTAGTGTCGGTTTTGGTAAACCTATTATTATGAAGCGCGGCAAACCACCGGCTGATGTGCCTCCACCGCCGGAGCAGGAAATTCTCACACGCAGCAATGAGCCGCTTCAGGGTACAGAATTTGCTATTGCTGCCATCCCTCTGGGTGGCTATGTCAAAATGCTGGACGAACGTGAGGGCTTTGTCCCTGATGATCAAAAACACCTGGCGTTTAATCGCAAACCGGTGTTACAGCGGATAGCGATACTCGCTGCGGGCCCCATCGCGAACTTTCTATTGGCAATCGCAGCCTACTGGCTATTGTTCACGGTCGGCATTACCGGTGTTGTTCCACTGCTGGGTGAAATCGACCCTGATTCTCCAGCAGGTCAGGCCGGGCTCGAACGCGGACAGGAAATTGTCGTAATTGACGCAAACCCGACCCTTACCTGGTCTGATGTGAATATGCAGTTGTTTGGCCGCATTGGCGATACCGGGCAAATCCAGATTACAGTGAGGGAAGCCGGTAGTAACGACTCGCTTGCGACATACCAGATTGGCGTCGTGGAGTGGTTGTCGGAGGCAGAAAACCCCTATCCAACCAATGACCTGGGACTGGTTTTAGACTACCCGCCCATTCCAGCAATCATCGGCGGTCTGGTTGATGACGGTGCCGCCAAAGCAGCGGGAATGGCAGTCGAGGATAAGGTTCTGGCTTTTGACGGTGAATCAGTTTCCAACTGGGCAGATTTTGTTGAGAAGATCCAGGCACATCCCGGTGAGATCGTGGTCCTGTCTGTAGTCAGGGATGGTCAGGTCATCGAGTTAACAATCATGCCCAAATCGATAGAACGTGGGGGCAAGACGATCGGTTTCATTGGTGCCTCGAGACTGCCAGTTGAATTGCCCGAAAATATGCGGAGAGAAGTGAGTTATCCGTTTTACTCAGCATGGATCCCTGCCGTTAAAAAGACCTGGTCGGTGACTGTTTTTACTCTAGAGTCAATCAAGAAGATGATTCAGGGCGCGATTTCTACCAAGAACCTGAGTGGACCCATCACCATTGCACAGGTTGCCAATGCGACTGCCCAATCAGGTATAACCAATTTTATATCGTTTATCGCATTGCTTAGCGTTAGCCTGGGCGTGATAAATTTGTTACCCATCCCGGTGTTGGACGGTGGTCATCTGCTTTATTATCTGGTGGAATTGATCACCCGGCGTCCAGTGCCGGAACGTATCCAGATGTGGGGTTTACAGATGGGTGTGTTCGTTATTGTCAGTATCATGTTATTGGCTTTTTATAATGATCTAATGAGGCTTTAGAACCTCACGGTTTTGTTGTTTATGAAAGAATTGAGAAGCTTATTTGGTATGCTTGCCCTGGTGATGTGTTTTCAGGTCTCTGCGTTTACTGTCTCGGACGTTCGAATTGAGGGTTTGCAACGTGTTTCCGCAGGGACCGTGTTTGCCGCAATACCTGTGAATGTCGGCGACGATCTTGAAAGTGAAGATCTGCGTGAGGTTATTCGCAATCTGTTTAAAACAGGTTCGTTCAACGATGTTCAGGTAGGTCGGGATGGTAATGTCCTGGTGATCATGCTGACTGAACGTCCCACGATCAATTCGATTCAAATTGAGGGCAACAAGGCGATTAAAACTGATGCCCTGCTCGAGGGTTTGGGTAACTCAGGTCTGTCGGAGGGTGAAATATTCAAGAAGGTGACGCTTGAACATATTCGTACTGATCTAGAACGGCAGTATGTCTCCCAGGGGCGATATGGCGCCCGCATTGAAACCGAGCTTCGTGCACTGCCTAGAAATCGGGTAGAGATACTTATCGATGTTACTGAAGGTGATGTTGCTGGTATCAAACATATTAACATTGTTGGCAACAAGGTATTTGACGATGAAACACTGCTGGAGCTTCTGGAACTTCGTTTGCCAGGCTGGTTCTCGTTCTATACCAAGGATGATCGCTACTCCAGAGAAAAGTTGACCGGCGACCTGGAGACCCTGGAATCCTATTATCTGGACCGCGGATATCTAAATTTTCTGGTTGATTCCACCCTGGTCTCGATTGCCCCTAACAAGGAAGATGTCTACATCACCGTTAACCTGATTGAAGGTGAGCAGTTCACAGTTTCGAAGGTTGGTATTGCGGGGGAACTCCATGACATTCCCGAAGAGAGTATTCGCGCCCTTGTGTACATACAGCCAGGGCAGATCTTCAATCGGCAGTTAATGACCATCTCCGAGGAACAAATCACTCGTGCACTGGGTAATGCGGGCTATATGTTCGCCAATGCCAGTGGGCAACCGGTTCCGTCCGACGAGGATAATACTGTTGAAATCAGAATGTTTGTTGATGCGGGGAAGCGCGCCTATGTTCGCAGGATAAGTTTTTCAGGCAATACTGTGACCCAAGACGTGGTGTTGCGCCGGGAAATGCGCCAGATGGAAGGGGGTTGGGCATCCGACGCTTTTATTGAGCGTTCACAGGTACGGCTCGAGAGGTTAGGTTTCTTCCGGGCGGTCAACGTTGAAACTCCCGCTGTCCCGGGCACCGAAGATCAGATTG